>Ga0304730_1000510_pt1 | contig 33842 bp, 22 predicted proteins | sample M_130628_MF_Meta_FD_190474 | JGI IMG/M metagenome (GOLD analysis project Ga0304730, IMG submission 190474) | Freshwater microbial communities from Lake Montjoie, Canada to study carbon cycling - M_130628_MF_MetaG (v2) (version 2) | ecosystem: Environmental > Aquatic > Freshwater > Lake | place...
CAAGGCTGTCAAAACCCTAAACGATCAGATTCAGAACGGTTATTCAGTACTCGGAGAAGTGGATCATCCAGATGATCTAAAAATTAACCTGGACCGTGTCAGTCACATGATAACAAATATGTGGATGGACGGCCCTAATGGTTACGGTAAACTGAAAATTTTACCAACCCCAATGGGACAACTGATTCGTACTATGTTAGAGTCAGGAGTTAAATTGGGTGTCAGTTCACGCGGATCCGGAAACGTCAAAGAAGACGGTTCCGGTGAAGTTTCAGATTTTGAGATCATCACAGTAGATATGGTGGCTCAACCTAGTGCTCCTGGAGCATACCCTACACCAATTTATGAACACTTGATGAATAGTCGAGGCGGATTAAATGCCTTGCGCATAGCGCAAGAGGTGAAAGGTGATCCTAAAGCACAGAAATATCTCAAAGAGAGCTTATTGAATATAATAAGCAAACTCCAATAATAAGGAGAATCACATGTTGGATGCGCTAAAAAGTTTATTTGAAAACAACGTGATTTCACAAGAGATCAAAGAGTCTATTGAAGTGGCTTTCGAAAGTCGTGTAAACGAAGCTCGTACACAAGTCGCTCAACAATTACGCGAAGAATTTGCACAAAAATACGAACACGATAAGTCAGCGATGGTTGAAGCAGTAGATCGCATGATCTCTGAACAGCTAGCTGTTGAACTTATTGAGTTTGCCGATGACCGTAAGCAATTAGCTGAGATGAAAGTCAAATATGCTAAGAAAATGAAAGCTGACAGTCAAGTAATGAAGGAATTCGTTACACGTCAACTATCAAATGAAGTTCGTGAACTCCATGAAGATCAAGTTGCAATGGCAAGTAAATTTGGTAAGTTAGAAAATTTCGTAGTTGAAGCTCTTGCTCAAGAAATTACAGAATTTTACAAAGACAAACAAGACCTAGCGGAGACTAAAGTACGTTTAGTTCGCGAAGGTCGTCAAGAAATCAAGAAAGTAAAAGAAGCATTTGTTCAACGTGCAGCCGCAATGGTTGAAGGTGTTGTAACTACAGGACTACGTTCTGAAATTACTTCATTGAAAGAAGACATTGAAGCCGCTCGTCGTCAAGACTTCGGTCGTAAGTTATTTGAAGCGTTTGCTTCTGAATACCAAGCGAGTTACCTAAATGACAAATCGGAAACTGCAAAATTACTCAAAGTCATAGACATGAAAGATTTGGCAATGCAAGAAGCCGCTCAGGCAGTTGTGCAAGCTGAAAAAATAATAGAAAGTAAAGAAGCAGAAGTACGTGCTTTGAAAGAAGCTCAAGAAAGAAAAGCAATCATGAGTGAACTATTGTCGCCACTAAACACGGAACAAAAAGCAATCATGGGTGAACTAATGGAGACTGTGAAAACAGAACGTCTGAACGAAAGTTTTGAAAAGTACTTGCCATCAGTATTGAATGGTAAGGCTCCGCAGAAGAAACAGGCACTAGTAGAGGCTAAAGAAGTAACCGGAAATAAAGTAATTTCCAACACCAACCGTAGCAGTGAGACCGAAAACAACATTGTTGATATTCGCAGACTTGCTGGACTAAAATTTTAAGGAGAAATTTAAATGTCAGAACTACTAAACGGACGTTGGGCAGAAACTAAGGAAGCCCTATTAGAAGGCTTACAAGGCACAAAAAAATCAGTAATGGGTGTAACACTTGAAAATACTCGCAAGTATTTGCTAGAAAGCCCATCAGCTGGTGCCACTTCTGCCGGCAACGTTGCAACATTAAACCGCGTAATTTTACCGGTGATTCGTCGTGTTATGCCAACCGTTATTGCTAACGAGTTAGTTGGTGTACAACCAATGACTGGCCCAGTTGGCCAAATTCACACTCTACGTGTACGCTATGCAGACAATGCAACAGCTGACTCTGTAGTAGCTGGTGAAGAGGCATTGAGCCCATTCAAGATTGCGGCTGCTTATTCTGGTAATGACAGTTCTACTGCCAAAGCCGCTAGCACAGCTACTCTTGAAGGTCAAGCAGGTAAGCGTATGTCTATTCAAATCTTGAAACAGACAGTTGAAGCTAAGACACGTAAATTGTCTGCTCGCTGGACGTTTGAAGCCGCTCAAGACGCACAAGCCCAACAAGGCATTGACGTTGAAGCAGAAATCATGGCCGCTCTTGCACAAGAAATTACAGCTGAAATTGACCAAGAGATCATTGCATCTCTAATCTCTTTAGCTGGTTCAGCTTCACAAACTTACGACCAAGCCGCTGTATCTGGTACAGCTACATTCGTTGGTGACGAGCATGCCGCATTGGCAGTTCAAATCAACCGTGTTGCTAACTTGATTGCTCAGCGTACACGTCGTGGCGCTGGTAACTATGCAGTTGTTAGCCCATTTGCATTGACAATCCTACAATCTGCTACTACCAGCGCATTTGCTCGTACAACAGAAGGTACATTCGAAGCACCTACAAACACCAAGTTTGTTGGTACATTGAACAATGCAATGAAAGTATATGTAAACAGCTATGCACAAGATTCAACAGACGTTCTAATCGGCTACAAAGGCGGTTCAGAGTCTGATGCTCCTGCATTCTATTGCCCATACATTCCATTGATGAGCAGTGGTGTTGTTTTAGACCCATCAACATTCGAACCAGTCGTATCATTCATGACACGTTATGGCTATGTTGAGTTGTCAAACACAGCAAGCTCACTAGGTAATGCCGCTGACTACTTAGGTCGCGTTGCTATTACTAGTGGTAACGTTAAATTCAGTTAATCTGAAATTAAAGTTAGAAGTAATATTAAAAAAGGACCTTCGGGTCCTTTTTTATTCTCGGCTAAATACATAGTAATGATTCACATGGTGTGAATTTTATGCGGAAATCCAACCGCGTACAGCCTAGAACGCTGTTATTTCTTAAGGAGAAACTAAAATGGGACGTCCTCTAAATCACAGATTTTTTGGTGACAACAACCAAAATGCAACAAACAACAACGAACAAACTGGCGGCGAAGGTGTAGCAAGTGTAACAGCACCAGCTGGTACATTAGGTACACTAGTAAATGGTACATACACCATCCCAGCGGCCAGTATCACTGCACCACAAATTGCTGGCGGTAAGAAAGCAGTGTTGAGTGTTGTGGTAACTGCCGCAACAACATATACAGTAACAGTGGTATCCCCAGGTACAGGTTACACAGCGGCTCCAACAATCACATTCAATGGCAGCGTTGCTGGTGGTACAGGCAGTGCTACTCCTGTGGCAACATTGACAACTTCTTCAGTTCCAAATGCATTATCAGTTCAAGCCATTACAAGCGGTTCAACTAATCGTACAAGCGGCAACGATATTATTCGTCAAACCGGTAGCAAGCGTTTCCAAGTTCGTACACAAGACGGTGTAGCAATTTGTAAATTAGTTCAAGCTACTCCAGCGGCAGTCGGCGAAATGGCCATTGTTGCAACTGACAGCGCAAGTGGAACATACTGGGTTAGAAAAATTACTAACCGTACAGTAGTATTGGTACAAAACAGTGGATCACAATTTGCTTCTGGTAAACCAGTCAAGTGGACATTGGGTTCTGCTGTAAACGGCGTATCAGTAACATTAGCCAACGCTTAATTAGGACTGGGGACTTAGGTCCCCTAACTATAAGGATATAGCATGTCAAGAGTACTAAAAGTCAGTCAAAGCAATTATAGATTACAGACCGCAAGCGGCGGAACTATAACATTAGATACCGGCACAGATGTTGGTACTGTAATTGTCACAGGTGACTTGGTAGTACAAGGTGAAACAACAACAGTCAATACAACTAACTTAGCTATTGAAGATAATATTATTGTATTGAATAAAAATCAAACTGGCGCAGGTATCACGCTTGCATCACCAATTAGCGGTAAAGCAGGAGTAGAAATTAGTCGCGGTACTAGACCTGCAGGACAGTTTTTGTTTGACGAAAATGTAAATCATTATGATTTTCCAAATACAACAAATGTAGGCGGAACATTTGTATTAAAAACTAGCGATGGTAAAAAAGCAGGATTACAAGTAGCAACAATAGTAAATGACGGTGCAAGTAATTTAGTTTTTGATATGCAAGCTACTAGCGGAGTACTAAGTGTTGCCAACAGCACAAACTATTATTTACGAGTAACACACGACGATGATATTCCTAACTGGAAAACGGTTACAAACTATGTTGCGGCTAGTAACGGTGTTGCAACGGTTGACCGTATGTATTTTCCTCCAGGAGCGTCATTTGGATCTGAAGATAGTAAGGTACAAGCATTTCAAACTAACATACAATTTTTTGTTGGCCAGCAAATTAGAGCAACAATTAGTCCTGTAGGTGTTAGTGTTAATAACATTAACTTGTTTACGGATACAATTACAAACACTTCGTCAAATAGCTTGGTATTAACTGCAATTAATAATAATGTTAAAATTGATGCTGTTTTAAATTTATCAGACCAAAGTTTGGATCCTGCTGTACCAGCTAACGCAACTAAATTATATTCTAAACCAACAGTGGGCCCAGGAAACTCTGGGCTATTTTTTAAAAATGTAAATATCTCAGACGAACTAGTATCTAGAAGTAGAGCAGTTTTATTGAGCATTTTACTATAAGGAAAGAACATGGCATTGACCTCAACTCCAATAGCTTACGCCGCAAGTTTACCAGCAAGTCCGGTTTATACTAGCAGTGGCAGTAACGCAATTACCAGCATGATTATTTGTAATTTATATGAATTTAATTCGGCTAACCCAACAGCAAATACTGCAAATGTATCGTTGTACGCAGTGCCAGCAGGTGTAACATTAACTGCAAATCATTTAATTGTTAATGCTGTTCCGGTAACAGCAGGCGAAACACTTAGCTTGGATCAAGAAAAATTAGTTTTAGCAAACGGAGATATGTTGTATGCTAAATCGAGTGTAGCAAGTACACTAGTAATGACCATAAGTACGTTGACAGTATAATGAGATTCCTAAGAAGACAAACTATTAACCGTAGAGCAGTGTATGATAATACGCTTTACGTAGACACGAACAACGCAATTGTAATGGGTAGCCAAAACAATTTAACATTGCCAAGCGGCCCAGATGGAACTAGACCATCTGTTCCAGTTAACGGTATGATACGTTATAACACAACGTCATTGGACATTGAAGTATATCAGGGTAGCACTTGGAGAGCGTTACGCTATAGAGAATCTGGCTCAATTACTCAACAAACATTAGGTATTGGAGACGGTGATACATTATATTACGGCCCGTTAAATCCAGCACCTACTGGAAATATACAACGCGGCTACACTTGGTCAGGCGCTAATTTGTTGGTACTAGTTGAAAATGTTTTACAATTGCATACTACTAACTATACAGTTGTACAAAACCCAACTTTTCCTTCCGAAGTTTATGTAGGAAAAACTAGCGTGAGTTCTGCAATTGGCAGCTCAACATTATATTTTAATACAACAGTATCAACATTAACGGCATCTGGAACAGGTACAACAGTTACATTAACGTTCACAACCGCAACTGTTGCACCGTTTGCTATTGGAGAAACAATCATAGTTGCCGGAGTAATTCCTTACACATATAACGGTTCATTTATTGTAACCGGGTCAACTGCTTCTTCGGTATCGTATGCACATACTGCTATTGGCGTTCAGACAACTAGCGGCACAATTGAAGCCGCAAGTACAATTTATCCTGCTGTGAATATCGTAGGAGCAACTTTAACTGGAAGTAGCGCAATTACAGGTAGAACAGTGTTAAGCTATGCTACCGATACAAATACTGGTGCATTAACTAGTGTTGTGTTAAGTGCCGCAACGAGCGGATCAATCATAGCCGCAAATACTGCAATCACTATTACAAAATCAAGCCAAGCAGGAACCGGATATTACCTGTATTTTAGTAGTCCTGTTCCTCCGGGCAAAGCTGTTACTGCACTAATTGGTTTTGACCAATAAGGAGTTAGCATATGGCTCTAACGCTTACAGGTGGTAACTTAAATGGCGGCAAAGAGCTAGGGCGTATTAGCGGTCCTTTATTATCAGCAGACCTACGTCGCAACGGTGTTAATCTTGCATTTGATACTGACAAATTATATTTAAATGTTGTTAACAAGTATGTTGGATTTGGAACTAACACTCCAACTAGAACACTTACTGCACCAGGCAACAGTCGTTTTGCCAGAACTAATCCTGCCTTATCTGATCTAATAGTAACCACGCAAGCTGATATTGGTAATCTTACTTTCAATGACACTGACAAGATACAAAATTTTACCAATAACAATATCACTATCAGCCCAGCGGCTGGGGATCAGTTAATTACTTTCAACGGATTAGGGTCAACTGGCTACTTTGCATTTTTAGACAATTCGTTAACTGGTACAACTAATACTGAAATAAACATAAGCCCAACGGGAAAAACCATTATTGGAAGTACTACAGTTGCTGCCAGTCTTAGTTTTTCAGGCAGTAACTATCTTTCACTAAGTGATGCCCAAACAATTGGCACCCAAGCGTTTACTTTTGAATGTTTCTTTTACAGCACTGGCAACTTTAGCTCGTCAATTCAGACCATACTGGGAGCAAATGCTCCCCTTGGAATGAGCATATTCTTTTTGACTAGCAGTATAATCCAAGTTGATAGGGCCATGCAAGACGCTATCTTATTCACCGTACCTACGATGTCTACAAACACATGGTATCATCTTGCAGTAACACGAGATAGCAGTGGACAGACAGCACTATTTTTAAATGGAACTAAATCTGTTAATAGCTATGTAACAGCTACAAATTATTCAGGAACAACCGGATATATTGGGTGGGTTTATAATACAGCATATAATTTTATTGGACAACTAACACAAATAAAATTAACTGTGGGTTCAAACTATTACGACCCAACTGCGGCCAGTATTTCAGTGCCCACAACAGCTTTGACCGTCAGCGCAAATACAAAGTTATTGTTAATTGTGGCCAACAGTGGAGCATTCCTTACAGATACTAGCGGAACACAAACAGTATCTAATATAGGCGGCGTAGCTTTCAGCACGTCAACTCCTGTTTTGTTACAACAAAATACCAGCGTCTTGGTAAATGGCAATTTACGTTCTACTGGAAATATTACATTTGACGGCAACATTACTTTAGGTAATGATGATACTGACAACATTACTTTTGCCGCAGATGTTAGCAGTAACATTATTCCTGACGCCACTAATACATACAAATTAGGTAGCAGTACAAAAAAATGGAATAATGTTTATTCTGAAAATTTAATTGTTACAGATCTACTTTCAACAACAGCTACCGCAGAAACATGGACACAAAACGGTTTAACAATAACTGGTAATTCTATTAGTGCTGGCATAGGCACATTTAAGATAACTGTTAGTGGCACAGGTAAAGTAAATTTAAATAATAAAATTTATATTAAAAATAATACTATTACTCACAATAATGCTATCGTACCTTTAGAGTTTGGATCTACTGGTATTGGTTATACTAAATTTGGCGGCACACGAGGACTAGTAATTCCAAAAGGCACAACACTACAACGTCCAGCTGCCGCAGAACTTGGGACTATTCGTTATAATAGCGATGTAAATTATATCGAAGTTTATGCCAATGTAAGTAATACTCAGGTAGTAAGTTTGTCAACAAACTCAGTAACAGCAACAGCCGGTGCAACCCAAATACTTACTACTAACACTGTGGGATTTAATGTGGGAGATTTCATATCTTCTACTTCTGATTTACTTGCATTTGCTGGGGGCACAATAATAACAGCAGTAGTAACAAATACATCAGTAACAATTAACACACCCTTATTAGCCACGCTTGCCGCAGGCAGTAATTTAACATCTCAACGCAAATGGATTCCAATTATTGGAACTAGCCCTGTTCTTAGTTCAACTGAGGTTGGTGCTATACAAGACATTTGGGCCCTTATACTGGGTTAAAAACCAAAATATAATAAATACTATTACTGTAAAGACTGACCAAGTTTTTACGATATTCAACAGTGGTAAACCCGCTATGTAAGGTGGTTATCCGTGAAACTCGGTGTACAAGGGAGCGATGATGGCTGTTGGTCGAATATCAGGTCCGCTCTTAAAGGATAATTTACTCCGTAATGGTGTAAACCTGGCCTTTGAGACGAGCCTACTTTACTTAGATGTTAAAAATGGCCGCGTAGGTATTAATAACGCCGCGCCCTTGTACCAACTAGACGTAGTCGGAACAACACAAACAACAAATATTGAAGCTGCCAGTCAGGCAAGTCTTGCATCATTTACATTAACTGGCAACACAATCAGTAGCACCAGTAGCACTATTAACTTTGTACCAAGTGGCGCAAACGGTGTAGTTTATCAAGGTCGTGCAACTATTGGAACACAGTTAGCCATGACAGGCAATGTAATTTCCACAGTTGGTACAAACGTAGATTTAATTATCAACACTACCGGAACTGGGCAAACCAAATTCAACGGCAATGTGCTAGTTAATGGCGACTTACATGCAACCGGTAGCATTACTGCTGATGGTAGTTTAACACTTGGCGATGCTAATACTGATAACATTACATTCGGTGGAGAAATTACTAGTGATATCGTACCAGATGTTAATAATACATATAATCTAGGTAGTAATCCATTAGCCAGCGGAAAACAATGGTTAAACATATATGCCCAAACTGGCAACATTGTAAATGTTAATGCTACAAATTTAAATACCACAACAGCTAGAACTTCTGCATTGGATTTTACTGGCTCAACAATCAGTACCATAAACACCAACACAGATATTAATTTAATATCAACCGGTACTGGCGGAACACAGATTGGTAATGTTAGATTTTCTGATAATAAAATTACCAATTTAGTAGCCGGCGCAATAACTACAATTGAACAAGTAACTCCATCAACTACTTGGACTGGAACAGTTGCTCAAGGAACTGCATTAACATTTAATGGGCTTATTGCTGGCACTACTTTATTTGTATCAACTGCGCCAACTGGAACTATTGTTCCTGGACAATTATTAACAGGACCGGGGGTGCAAGCAGGCACTTATATTGTAAGCAATATCAGTGGTACTGGAACTAGCTCAACTAGCCAATGGACTGTTAATAATAGTCAGGCCGCTGCCTCAACAACCATGACAGCAACCCCGTTAATATTAACAGCCAGCGCAGTAACCGGAAATATTTCTTATAAAATGGTTGTGTCAGGCGGCGTATCGGCAGGAACATATATTACAGGTTTTGGCAACGGCAGTGGTGGCGCGGGAACATATTACGTTACATTAACTTCACCCGTAGCATCGCCAACAGCAATGTCAGGAACACCATTAGGCGGTTATATAAAATTTACAGGAACTAACGGTGTTGTTATTCCAGTAGGCACAGTGGGTGCAAGACCAAGCCAAGCAGAAACTGAACAAGGTATGATTCGCTACAACACAGAATTAAATCTTGTTGAAATGTGGACAGGTAGTGCATGGTTCAGCGTTGCTGGTTCAGCCGCTGGTGTAACTGCCGACGTTGCAACAGATATTGGAATTGCAACTGCATTAATTATTGGATAAAACATGACTACATATTTTAGAACTACCGCACAAACAAACATAGGAACAACACCAGTAGATGTGTTAGTAACTAGTCCTTCAAACATTTATACTGTTATGGGGTTAAACTTAGCCAACACTACGGATTACGATGTGATTGTTGATATCACAGTTACAGATGCTGTGCCTAGAACTGCATTTTATATTAAACAACTAATTATTCCTCCGTATACTAGTGCCAAAGTAGTTACTAACGGAGAAAAAATTGTACTAGCAAACAGTTGTAAATTAACCATAACCAGTGATACCGCCAGCAGTATTGACGCTGTTGCCAGTTATGCTGAGATAGCATAAGGAGATTATTATGTCAGGAAATTATTCATTTGGAAGATCAAAAGAAGAACAAATAGGCGATCAACCAACCTACTTCTACGGTATTAAAAGAAATGATGACGGCGAAATTACACTTACTCGTGTTAACCAGTTGAGTCGATCAGATTCTATTTCAATTAACAATCCGGGTGACATTGATAATAACTACGAAGGTTTTGAAATTGGAACGGATTTCTTTGAAGGCAGAGATGTGTTTCATAATATTGTATATGAAAACTTATTGTATGAGCAATATCGTTGGGACGAACGAAATGTATACTATTATGTTGATCCGGTAAGTGGCCAATTAGTAGCCCGAATAAATACAAAATACACATATCCTAGCGGAATATCATCAACATAATTTAAGAGAGAACTATGGCCGATTTTAAAATAGCAAAAATTAGATATACCTGGAAAGGTACATGGAGCGGAACTACACAATATGTAAGAGACGACATTGTTTATTACGGCGGAAAATCTTATGTTTGTTTTGTAACGCACACTGCATCAACAACATTTCTTGCTGATTTAACGGCAGCTACTCCTCGCTGGGTATTGATGTTTGACGGTGGCTCTTGGAGAGGAGCATGGTCAACTGCTACTTTATACAACCCAGGAGACATAGTAAGATACGGTGGAATTGCCTACAGAGCACTTACAAGTCACACCAGCGCGGCAACAACTGTATTGGGATTGGAAGCTAATCAAGGCGCTTGGACTACTTTGGCCAAAACTGAAGATTGGAAAAATGCATGGACTACTTCAACACAATACAAAGTCAATGACATTGTAAAATACGGAGCACAAGTTTATCGTTGTGTGACTGCTCACACCAGTGCCGCAATACCGGAAGATGGTTTAGAGACTGATCTTAGCAAATGGGAATTGGTTATTCAGCAGGTTGAGTACAAATCCAATTGGACTGGCAGTACTCGATACAAGGTTGGAGATGTAGTAAAATATGGCGGAACTTTGTGGAAGTGCAATACCAGCCACACTTCTTTGTTAAGTGTATTTACTGTGTCTAATTGGGATGTCTATCTAGATGGCTTACAATGGGAGTCATTACCTTGGTCCCCAGTGACAACTTATCAGAAAGGTGATATTATTGGATACGGCGGGTATGTGTATCGAGCATTACAAATACACTCTGCACAACAACCGCAAGCAACAGCCAATGCTTATTGGGGATTAGTAACAGAAAACTACGAATTCCGAGGTTCATGGTCAGCAACTACTGTGGATCCAGTAGGTCCTTTAGATTATAGAGTTGGGGATGTTGTTAGATTAAACGGATACTTGTATTTGGCAATACTAGATAATACAGGTATAGAACCTCCTAATGCAACTTATTGGAAAGTATTAAATCAAGGCAATGCTTGGAGAGGGTTATGGAGATTAACAGATCCTGATCCAGTTACTGTTGGATTAACTGTTCCTGTAAACTTTAAACTTGGTGATCTTGCAACGCAAGGATCTACAACATACGAATGCAAACTAGCCCACACTGCATCAACTCCTCGAGCACCAGTAACTGATGTTGCAGGGTCTGGCACATACTGGAAAATATACATTGAAGGCACAACTACCAATGTATTGGCCAATCAAGGTGATATTGCCTGGTACGATGCTGGAGTTAAAAAACGTTTACCAGTAGGCACTGACGGACAGTTGCTACGTGCAGGCACAAGTGGTGCATTGTCATATAAATCATGGGGCGTTATTCCAAAAGTTTATTATGTTGCACCCACAGGAACAGACAATGAATTGTTGGGTTACGGGGTATCCTTAGACAAACCATTCCAAACAGTCAAATATGCATGTGAACACGTTACTGGACCCGCAACAATTTTTATCAAAACAGGAATTTACAGTGAAGTATTACCAATCACAATTCCTGCGGATGTGGCATTGGTAGGCGATGAATTGCGTAGCACGGTGATACAACCAACCAGCGGATACACTACCAGCAACATGTTCTATGTGCGCAACGGATCTGGTATTCGCAACGTGACATTGCAAGGACTGAGTGGAACATTGGGCTCATTTAATTCGTTCTTGACAAAACGTCCAACCGCAGGTGCATTTATAAGTTTGGATCCAACTGGTATTGCTATTACCGAAGCTAGAATTACAACCAAATCTCCTTACATACAAAACGTCACTGCCATTGGTACCGGGTGTACTGGATTAAAAGTAGACGGTGCAGTGCATGGTGGAGGAAATAGATCCATTGTGGCCAACGACTTCACAATGATTATCAGCGATGGTATTGGCTATTGGATTACCAATCGAGGCAAATCAGAATTGGTTTCTTGTTTTACCTACTACTGTCATATTGGTTATTTGGCAGAAAATGGTGGAAAGATTCGTGCCACCAACGGCAATAACTCATATGGAGACTATGGTGCAGTTAGTGAAGGGTCAAATACAGATGAAATTCCTATTACTGGCACAGTTAATAATCGTAGCCAACAAGCATCAATAGGATATACATTCACAAACGGCTCACAAATAATTGCTTTAGAATATACCAACGCAGGACAAAACTATGACACAGCGGCCGCATACTCATTTGGCGGTTCAGGATCAGGAGCAGTTGTTTCTGCAGCCACAGTTACTAATGGTGGAATTTTTGAAATTCGCTTGCGAGACCCACTCAACGGCGACAGTGCTGGCGGCAGCGGGTTTATATTTTCGCAAAGTTATGCACAAGCTGGATCTACAACTGGAACAATTACCATAGCAGCCGGCGACGGCAACACTCGAGCAAATTATCTTGGCATGAGAGTTGTTGTTATTTCAGGTAAAGGTGCTGGACAATACGGATACATACAGGATTACAATGCAACTACCAAAGTTGCTACAATATACAAAGAAACTGATGGTACGCAAGGGTGGGATCATTTCCTACCAGGCAGCACACTAGTTGTGTTAGACACCACAAGTCAATACAATATTGAACCTAGAGTAGTTATTGCCGCACCCTCCAGCGGTACTCAAGCCATTGCAAGGGTAACTGTATCTGGCGGCCGAATTGGCGGATTTAGAATTATTAATCCTGGATCAGGTTATAATTCAGGCACACCTCCAACAGTGACATTGATATCACCAGGACAATCTGCCGCAACGTATACTGTTCGAGTTGGAAATGGTGTATTGGGACAACCTACATTCAGTAATAGCGGAACAGCATATTTGACAGCAACTGCAACTGTGTCCGGAGTTGGATATGCAGACAGTTTTCAATTTGGTGCATATTTGTATGTTTCTGGTATCTCAGTAGTGCCTACACCTGGAGCAAACATAATAATAGTTGGAGTATCAACAGTGTTTCGATTGGTCACTGTAAGTCAAGTTAGTGGATCAGGTCCGTACAGTTGCAGACTGCAACTGAATCCAACACTTGAACTGAAAGATGCACCAGCACACGGAACCAGTATTCAAATTAGATCTGACTATAGTCAGAACAGATTAACAGGTCACGACTGGTTAGAAATAGGAACTGGTAATTTTTCAACTACCAACTATCCTTATGTGGATACTACTACAGTGCGCACTGGAAATCTTGCAGTGGAAAATGGTGGCGGCAGATGTTTCTATACAGCAACGGATCAAGACGGTAACTATAGAGTGGGTAATTTGTTTAAAGTAGAACAAGCCAGCGGTATTGCCACACTGAACGCCAGCTTCTTTGACCTAAACGGATTAACACAACTTACACTGGGTGGTATTGTGCTAGGAGGAACCAGTGCAACCATTACAGAAATTTCAACAGATGCAACACTACCATTGAATTCAGACAATGTGATTGTAACACAACGAGCGTTGAAATCTTACATCTCATCAAGAATTGGTGGTGGTGGCGCAAGTCTCAATGCCAACACTGTGGTGAGCGGACAAATTTCATTTAATCAAACTACAATTGGAGCCGCAGTTTCAAGTAACATAACAAATACTGATCCTGCAAAATCAATCAACTTTGCCGCTAGAGTTAATTTCACAGGCGGAGTGGACGGTAGTATGATGGCAAGTGCATTTTTTATAGCACAAAGCCGTGCAAGATAATTATTGATAAATAATAATAACGTTAAATTTGGAGTAGAAAATGGCAGAATTTAAATTAGGTAGAATCAGATTTGTATGGAAAAATACTTGGGCTGGCTCAACCGCCTATATCAAAGACGATGTGGTCCGCTACGGCGGAAAAACGTATGTTTGTATTTTAGGACATACTTCTACTTCTAACTTTTATACAGACTTAACAGCAAATTGGAATTTAGCATCCGACGGACAAGTATGGTTAGGTACTTGGGCCGGAACAACAGCTTATAAAATTGGTGACACTGTAAAGTACGGTGGAATCGTGTATGTTTGTAACCTTGGGCACACAAGTCAAGCTACACTTGAAGCAGATTCATCTAAATGGGATACTTTTGCATCTGCGTTTGATTGGAAAGATGCATGGGCTATTAGCACAGCATATAAAATTGGCGACATTGTAAAATATGGAGCAACAATTTACAGATGTAAACTAGGACACACTAGTGCAGGAACACTGGCATCAGGTCTTGAAAATGATCAAAGCAAGTGGGATGTACTTAATCAAAGTTTTGATTATAAAGGTACATTTGCAACTTCAACTAGATATAAAAACAACGATGTTGTGAAATGGGGTGCTGGTCTTTGGATTTGCACAGCATATTACACATCTGCTTCAACTTTTGACGATACTAAATGGAGCCAATTTGTTGAAGGTTTAGAATTTGAAGATACATGGAGTTCTTCGACTGCATATCAAGCAGGTGATATTGTCACATACGGCGGCTATACATACGCGGCCATACAAAATCATTCAAATCAAACACCATCAACTGCAACTGCATATTGGTCTTTGTTTAGCACAGGATTTTTATTCAGCGGCGATTGGACAACATCAACTGCATATAAAGTTGGTAACGTTGTACGATTAGGCGGATACACTTATCTAGCTACAGCTGACCACACAGCAGGAGCAGGAAATAAGCCAGCTAATACAAGTTTCTGGCAACAACTTAACCCAGGTTTTAAGTGGTTAGGTACTTGGACTACATCTACAGGTTATATTTTAGGCGATACTATCAAGTATAACAACAATTCGTATGTTTGTATACTGCCACATACTGCGGCTACTGGCAACCGACCAGATAATGATGTATCATCTACTTACTGGAATTTATTAACTGGCGGTGTCGAAACTGCGGTAATGACCACACAGGGTGATATTACATACTACGGTGGTAGCGGTCCTGCAAGATTGCCTATTGGTACTGACGGACAAGTGTTGCGTGTAACTGGTAGTAACCTTACTTGGGATACTTTTGGCGACATCAACAACGTTTATTATGTTGCTCCTACAGGCACTGATGCGGCTGGATACGGCGGAACATTGGACAAACCATTCTTAACAATCAAATATGCTTGTCAAGTTGCGGCTACTGGTACAGCATACACAAATGCCAATATACTAATTGGAAACAACATCAATTGGATACCGCGTGAAGTAGCTCAATATCAAGTTTATGCCAAAGCCAATAGTCTTGATGGATATACACCAGCTTCAGTATTTGACGCGGCAAAATCTTTTAGAGATTCTCAATTTGTTATTGACGCTATTCGCCAAGACATGACACGTAACAGCAATCAACAAACTGTTATTGCCGCATTGTCATATTTCAGCGGCCCGACAACTTTTTACAATGCCTCAACAGCCGCGGCAATGCCTTACATTATCACAGCTTTGAACAAAACTAGAGATTTGATGATTGCCGCAGTGACAAGAACTGCTCCAGCTAACAATTATCAAACTTTGACCAGTTTTACTCCGGCAGTTACATTTTCAAGTTCAGGATCTGCGGCCGAAGCCAATGCATCAGCTACTATCACTAATTTGATGGCTATTATAACAAATGCATTGACAGCACAAAGCACAGCTGGAATTCCAACACCAACTACTGGTGCATTTACATCTATCTTTATTAAGACAGGTACATACAGCGAAGTTCTTCCAATCAGCGTTCCAGAAAATACTGCATTGATTGGAGACGAATTACGTGGAACTGTGGTACAACCAGCAAGTGGATACACTACCAGCAACATGTTCTATGTGCGCAACGGATCTGGTATTCGTAACATGACACTACAAGGACTAAGCGGAACACTTGGTGCCGCAAATGCCTACGGAACTCAGCGTCCAACAGCAGGTGCCTATGTGAGTTTAGATCCAGGAACGGGTGTTGATGATGCAAGCGTTTGGATTTTCCGTCGAAGCCCTTACATACAAAACGTCAGTACATTTGGTACTGGCTGTACTGGTATGAAAATTGATGGTTCGTTACATAATGGCGGAAATAAATCCATTGTGGCCAACGACTTTACACAAATTCTCAGCGACGGTATTGGTTACTGGGTTACTAACTTAGGAAAATCTGAGTTGGTATCAGTGTTTACATACTATTGCCATATTGGTTATTTGGCAGAAAACGGTGGTAAAATTCGTGCTACCAACGGCAACAACTCATATGGTAAATTTGGTTCAGTGTCCGAAGGTGTTGACTCTAACGAAACTCCTATCACAGCCACAGTAAACAACAGAGCACTGCAAGCCATTGTTGGAAATACATTTACTAGCGGCAACACTATTCTTAGATTGGAATATACCAATGCTGGTAATTCATATGCCAATACAGGAACAGCTTACACATTTAATAGCCCAAGCGGTATTAATGCCAATGCAATTGGTGACGAAGTGCGTGATAACGCTGTATTTGAAAATAGAATGTTGACCAGTGGTGCAGGATATGTTAATTCTGTTAACGTTGCTCAATCAGGAACAGCAACTGGGGTCACTATTGCGGCCGCAGATACAGCAGTCAGCGGTGCATATCTTGGTATGAGAATTATCATCATCAGTGGAGTAGGTGTGGGACAAACTGCATACTTTACTTCTTATAGCGCAGGAACAAAAACTGGTATTATTGCAAAAGAATCATTTGCCACAGTTACAGCATCAGCAGTAACAGCAACTGGCGCATTGATTACTGTTCCAAGTACTGTGACCTTTTATGTTGGAATGCCAATCACATTTACTGGAACAACTATTGGTGGATTTGCATTGTCAACTGTTTACTATGTTGCCAATATAGATGCCGTAAACAACACCATTGGCATTGCTTCTATAAGTGGTGGCCCAGTAATTAGTTCTGGTTTGAGCAATCAAACTGCCAGTACCATGATTATACATGCCGCAGGCTGGGACCATGTTGTTCCTGGAACTGCGATTGTGGCAGGTTTAGATTCAACAACAACTTACAGTATTGAACCAAGAGTACAATTTACAGCTGGCTCATTTGCAACAACAGCAAGAACTCTACCAAGCACTGTTAAGTGGATTTCAACATCGTATGCTTCTGGTAATGGTCGATTTGTTGCAATTGCCAACGGTTCAACTGTGTCAGCAACATCTATTGACGGATTTAACTGGATTTCAGGAGGTGCTCTTTCTGGCAGCACAAACTGGGTAAGTTTGGCTTCTGGAACAATTAGTACAGTAACTTATCATGTGGCCATTGCAGGTGGCGCTGGTAGTACAGTTTCTGCATACACTACAACTGGTGGAGATTCTTGGTCATCAATGAGCAGTTTGCCAGCCGGCAACTGGACCAGCGTGGCATTTGGTAACGGACGATTTGTTGCTGTATCAAATGGCACTGTGAGTGCATTTAGCACAACTGGCACAGGATGGACAAACGGCGGCGGTATGGTTTCTGCCAATTACATATCAGTAGCATACGGCAGCGGCCCTGCTAAGTTTGTGGCCATTGCTGGCGGTAGCATTGGTACTTCACAAACTACTGCATATTCAGCTGATGGTGTGTCATGGACAGCAGGTACATTGCCAGCGTTGGCATACTGGACTAGCATTACATATGGTAACGGACGATTTGTAGCAGTGGCACAAGGTAGTACAGCAACAGCTTATTCTCTTGATGGTATTACTTGGACTACACCAGCAACATTGTTGCCGCAAGTGTCTGCGTGGAGCAACATCAAATACGGTCAAGGAACTTTCTTAGCAACAGCTGGAAAATTAACACCAACATTTACTGGTACAACTCCAGGTAGCAATTTGGTAAGTTTGAGTAGTACTGCTGGTTTGGCAACAGGCCAATCAATTGTACCATCGGTAGCCACAGTGACAACTACAACAACAAATGCAAACCGTGCATTGACATCATTAAGTGGTACATCTCGTATTGACTCCAACGGAATATTAAGCCCAGGTTTAATTAATTCAGGTAATGCTCTTGCAGTGGGTATGGTACTATCTGGTACAGGAATTACAACTGCTCAAAATATTACAATTACAGCAATGAGCGGAAATTCTACAGTAGTAACAGTGACTTATGCCACACAAAAAACTATTCCGTTTGTTACAGGACAAACTATTAGAATAGTAGGTGCTATTCCTACTGGTTATAATGGATCATGGACTGTTACTGGAACACCAACAACAAGTCAAGTACAATTTAACAGCAGTTTAACAACTACAGTTACTACATTTGGATTTGTTCAAAGTACTCCTACTTGGATCACTGGAACTACTGCGTTTACATCAACTGCAAGCAGTGTGTCAGGAACAACATTAACAGTGGGCGGAACAGTAACTGGTACTGTGGCACTTGGACAAGCTCTAAGCGGTAATAGTTATACTTCAAACTTCCAACAAATTATTGGAACAGTATTATCAATCCCAGGAGCAACAGTAGGAACTCCAACAAACGGTATGTATATTGGTGGCCCTAGCATTACAACTGGTACAACTATCACAGCAGCCGCTACTGCCAGCTGGTTTGCTGGTGTGGCCAAAGGAACTGATGTTACATTTACTGGTAGTATTAGCGGTAACGTACTAACAGTAACAAGCGCACCAAGCGGAGCTGGCTTAAACATTGGTATGATATTGAGCATCAGCACACTTGATCCTACTAGAAACAATGTCCTTGGCGGAAACTATATCACTGGAAACTTGACAGGTACCAGCACAAGCGCATCAAGTACATGGACTGTAAATATTCCACAAACATTAGCCAGCACTGCAAACATAGTTGCAACTCCAGTAGTTATGACAGTTAGTGCAGTAGGCGTAGGTTCTGTTGTGCCAGGCGCAGTGCTAAGTGGTCCTGCGGCAATTCCTCAAGCACAATCTCTCAACATCACCAGCATTGTAACAGACGGACTTGAAGTTAGGGTAAACTATGCTTCAACCGGTACAGCGGCATTTGCTGTTGGACAGCGTATTGACATTGCAGGTACAAGCGTTAGTGCATATAACACATCATGGGTTGTTTCAGCATGTACTGCAACTTTTGTACGATTCTATAGTGCATTAACAACCGATCTTGGAACTGGCGGAACTATTACCAGCTCGGCAGCATTTGTAACTGCACAAGTAACCAGCAGTGTAGCCGCAGTTGCTAGCCCAACGTTGACTGCAACAGGTGGTTTTGGTGTAGCCGGATTTAATCAGTTTGTTGTGAGCAGTGCTACAAGTATTGCCAACGGACAATTAGTTACTGGAACTGGAATTCCAACTAATACCTATGTGACCAGCATAGCCAGCACAACTGTTACACTGTCAAATAACTTTATTGCTGACGGTTCTGGAACATATAACTTCTACGCACCAGGTGCCGCAGGTACTTATTATATTACTCCAGCAACAACAGCAGCCGTCGCAGGCGGTACTTCATTCAGCGGATTAAGTTATACCCTAAGCAACAGTCACAACATCACTCAAACTAACACCATTTTTGGTAATAGTTTAACAGGTTATATTACTGCATTTGTGGGTGGATCAGGAGGCGCAGGAACTTATACTGTCAGCACTAGCTTTGCACCAACAGGTACCCTTGCAATTAGTGGTGTAAATTATCAAACCAATACAGCATTGGCAGTTGCGGCAACAGCAATGACGGCTACTAATAATACTATTAACGTAGCAAGTTCTACAGGGTTAACAGTTGGCCAAAATATTACATTCAGCGGCGGAGCAGCCGTACGTACTCCAGCTATTCAACAAACTGCTAGTAGCGGTAATTTAATTACACTAAGTAGCGGTACTGGTGTTGTACAAGGTAACGTAATTGTTCCAACTGCAACAATAGTGAATACAACAGCAACTCAAACAGCTAGCGGTTCAAACCAAGTATTGCTTGCAAGCGCAACCGGTATTACTGCGGGCTCTAGCTTGATTTTTACGGCAGTTTCACAAAGTACAACCGCTACAGCTACTACTAATGCAACTGTTTCTTTAACTGCAAGTAGCATAGATACACTAGGTGTTTTGACAGTTGGTTCAGGAACTCCTGTTGTTGGTATGGTGTTGACTGGTACCGGTGTTCAAACAGCACAGAGTATTCCAGTAACAGTATCATCGGGTTCTGGATCAGTTGTGACACTAACTTATGCAACACAAGGTGCTACTCCGTTTATTGTTGGTCAAACTATCACAGTGCGTGGTATGACTCCAACAGCATACAACGGCACATGGACCGTGGCCACAGCTTCGACCACACAAGTAACATTTAACAGTAGTGCAACTGGTGCATTGACCACAACTGGTACAATTATCAGTGAGCCATGCTATGTTGTAAACAACATTACTGGTTCATTATGGCAGACCAGCTTGTCTGCAACTGTTGCAGTTGCATCAACAACTATCACAGGTACAAACAACATCATTACAGTTGCAAGTACAACTGGCATAACAGTTGGTGCACCAGTACAGTTTGCTGGTACAGTGGCTGGTAACATTGTTGCTGGTACAACTTATTATATTACACAAGTAGTCAACGCAACTACTATTGCAATCAGTTCTACATTTAAAGCCGCAAACTTTGCGCTTACTACAACAACAGCTCAATCGTTTACATTAAACGTAAGTGCAAGTTTTGGTAACTTGCAGCCAGGCGATGTTGCCAACGCAGTTTACTATGTTACAGCAGTTACTGGTAACTATGTAAAACTCAGTGTGAATCCAACACTAACTCCAGAATATCCGTTGGTAAATGCCAACGGAGCATGGACAGTTAGAGCTGGTGATATACTGGGTGGTGCAACTACTACTATTCTTGAAACTGCATCAGGCGGTAACTGGGCACGTTTAAGCAACAGCGTGAGTGCAACAGTTGGGCAAGTTATTACACCAGTAACTGACTCTGTATCAGCAACAGTTGGTAGTACATTAGGTGCTCAAACAACCAGCATGACTACCAGTACAATATCAACAGCTGGTGTGTTAACAGTGTCAGCTGGTAGTCCGTTCCCAGGCATGATATTAACTGGTACAAACATACCAATTGCACAGAATTATGCAGTTACGGCCACAAGCGGTAACGGAACAACAGCTACAATTACATTTAGCAGTGCTACAGCTCCAATTGTTGGACAGTTAATTACTATTCAAGGTGTAACTCCTGTTGGATACAACGGAACTTTTGTGGTTACTGGATCTAGTGCAACTACTGTTCAGTATTCTAACACTACTACAGGTAGTATGATTACTTCAGGTAGCGTTATCAGCAAGCCAACTTACATTGTTTCTAACATCAACGGTATTACTGGTGCAGGTGGAACATATCAAGTTAACTACACCACTGGACCAAACGTAACTAGTACAACTATTACTGGTACTGGTAACTTGATGGCAGTATCTAGTGTACGTCACATACAAGACGGTGAACAGTTTACTACTCCAGCAAGCGGAACATTTGGTGGTTTGAGCAACAGCACAACTTACTATGTGATTGCAACTGTTCCAAGCACTAATCAAATTGCTATCAGTACAACATACTTTGGAAATGCGCAGGCATTTACCAGCGGTACAACAGTTGGTAGCTTTGTTGGATCCTTTGCCGCAGGCTTTGGAGGACTAATATCAGGTACTCCTTACTATGTTGCGGCTGTAAGTGCAAGCGGAAACTATGTACGTTTAAGTACAAGTGCAACATTAAGCCCAATTGCTACACTGACAAACGGTAACGATGCATGGACTACTGGTATTGATGACAAGTTTGGTTTAGTAAGTGGCCGCCCATATTATGTGGCCAGCGTGGCAACTAACAATATTACAGTTAGTTCTTCACCAACACTAACCCCAGTTATTACACTACAAAATGGAGGATCATCAGGTAACGCTCAGTGGACTACTTCAGTTAGCGATACAAGCACAGGCGGATTGCCAACATCATTTGGTTCAACTTTCAACTACTATATTACTGGTATTCTTAGTGCTACAAATCAGTTGATTATTAGTACAAGTTATCTTGGTGATAGTATTACTGTTGTTAACGGCACCGGCGGCACTATAGCAACAAGTGCTGGTTCATACTTGGGTGGTTTAACATCAGGTACAACTTACTATATTGCCACAGTTGACCCTGTTAACAACCAAGTTACATTAAGCACCAGCGCAACACTGACTCCAATTGTTCAAATTGCCAATTTGAGTCTTAGTGCATGGACCAGTGTGTCTGGCGCGGGCGCTGCCGCAAGCAGTCCGGATGGTATTAACTGGACTACTCGTGCGTTGACTAACGATTCATGGGCCGCACTAGAGTTTGGTAACACAAAAACCAGCTTTACTGGTAGCATTACCAGCACAACACTAACAGTGACCAGTGCTCCAACTGGATCTGGCATTGTGGTTGGACAAACATTGAATGGTATTGGAATCAGTGCTGGCACTAGAGTAGTGGCTAATTTGACAGGTACTGCAACCAGTTCCAGCAGTACATGGACTGTGAGCAATAACTATACCAGCACCACTGGATCTATAACGATAAACGCGGCATTGCCAACTTGGGTTGTTATTGCTGGCGGTGCAGTAACCAGCGCCAATGCAGTTTCAATTCCTAACTTTACAACAGCACAAGCTCGTGTGGTTATTGCTTCGGGACAAATTGCTAGTTTCAGACTAATAGAACCTGGAAGTGGATATGCAACTGCACCATCGGTGACCATTACTGATCCAAATGCAACCAGTGCCGCAACCTTTACAGTGCGTACAGGCATTGGTGCATTGGGTAATCCATCGTTTACCAACAGAGGAACTGGATATACCACAGCAACTACCAACGTTTCTGGCGCAGGATTTGCTGATATATTCCAAACAACTCAATACATAAATGTCAGCGGAATGACGTCAGTTCCAACTCCAGGTGCAAACGTACAATTTGCTGGAAACGCAACTTATTACAAATTGGTCAGCATAAGCAGTTTGAGTGGTAGTACTGGTAATTACAGTGCGGCCCTACAACTCAGCCCAAGCATGAGCATTAGTCTTAGCCCCGTACACGGTGTTGCTATTACCATGCGAATATTGTATAGCCAATGTCGTTTAACTGGACACGATTTCTTGAGTATTGGAACCGGTAATTTTGCCACAACCAACTACCCAGGTATACCAACCCAGGCAGCAGATCCAGCCAACGAAACTGTTGAAAATAACGGTGGTCGTGTGTTCTACACCAGTACTGACCAAGATGGTAACTTTAACGTGGGTGATTTGTTCACAGTTCAACAGTCAACTGGTATTGCCACATTGAATGCCAATGCGTTTAACTTGAGCGGATTACAAACACTGACATTGGGTGCCGTTACACTGGGTAGCTCAAATACCAGTATTACCAGTTTCTCAACAGACGGTACATTTACTGCAAATAGTGACAATATTGTACCAACACAGCGAGCAATTAGAACATTTATTGCTAGCCAAATTGGTGGTGGCGGATCTACAGTAAACGTAAATACGTTGGTAGCTGGTAATTTACAAATTACCGGAAATGTGATAAGTAATACAACAGGCGCGGCGATAAATATAAAGAATAGAGCAAACTTTACACAGGGAGTAGATGGTAGTCCCTTAGCACTAAACTACTTCTTACTAAGATAATTGGAGATAAAACATGGCAACAGGAAGATTAGGAATCGCTGATTTAGCGGCAACAACATACACAAATTTGTACATTTGCCCTGCAACAACATTTGCAGTGGTTAACGTGTCATTGTGTAATAGAAATGCAACATCAGTTACAGTGCGAGTTGCACTGACAACCACTTCAGCATCAGGCAACACTGCTCCTGCTGATAATGCATTTTTAGAATATGACGTTACTATTCCAGCAAACTCCGTACTTGAACGCACTGGTATAGTGGTTGATTCAACTAACAAATACATCACAGTACGTGCAAGCGCAACTGGTGTCAGTGCTGTAGCATACGGCATTGAAACCAGTACAACATAAGGAGTAACGGTAATGGGTCGTTTTGTACAAGTTAACGTAACAACACAAAATCTTGCCAAAGTAGCTCCAAAGGTTCCTCTTGCCAAAACCTACTACAACGGTAAAGAGTGTTGGCAATACAAAGTAGTATATGATCGTCCAGGCACTTACACATTCACAGTTCCTTCCAATGCTATTTGCGCTAGAACTGTGATTGTGGGCGGCGGCGGCAAACCGGTTTGTACAAACGGAAATTGTTGCGGATTTGCTGGCGCTGGCGGTGGATACAGTGATAAATGCCATGCTATTACTCCAGGTGCCACAACATTCACTATTGTGGTAGGACGTCAAAGTCAAGATTCATCAGTTGCATGTAACAGCGTGGGCGTTCACACTGCTGGCGGCGCAGCCGCATGTACTGAAGGCACAGCATCAGGCGGTAACTTCAACAGCACAGGTGGTTGCGCTGGATACAACTGTAATTTTTGTAACGGATCATACAGTCACCATTGCGGTGCTTGCATTTATTTGAACTGCACCAACTGTTGCGGATATTGCGTGATATTTGGTTATACTGATACTGATCACGGTGATAACCGCGCAGGCTGTTGCGTTGCGGCATATGCTGGCGGCGGATCAGCTGGTAGCCCGCGCCACTGCAAAGGTGGTTGCGGTATGATTATTTGTAATTCAGGCACTGTTACCCACGGCGGAACAGCCGGTGGTGGCGGTGGTGTAGGCGGTGGCTTTCCGGGCGGCAGTCCATCACCAGTTTGGCAATTTACCTGCTGTAACTGTGTGTGTCCAAACTTTGACGGCAACGTGGGTGGTGGATGTCAATACTGGCAAATTTGTAACCCTGGTGGTGCTGGCGGCGGCGGCGGTAGTCATACTCCGCCGCCTATGCAATGTCGTAGTTGGGAAGGTGTATGTCAAGCGCACACATGGCAAGGTGGATGTGGTGGATTAGGCGGTGATAACACAGCGGCTGCTGAAGCATTACCGGCCAAGTGGAATATGTATATGCGTTGTCGTTACAACGAATCATATGGCGTAAGTTGCCCGCATTGGAAAATTGACTTTAATCCCAAACGTTTTGATCCATGCTATTATCCATGGTGGGATATTTGCAATATCAGTGGTGCAGGAGCTCCAGGCCATGTCAACGAATCAAACTATTTCTGGTGCTGTATGCCAAGTCAGCTGAGTGGATTCTGGGGTCGTCCAGCAAATTCAGGTGAAGGCGCTGGCACAGGCGGCACATTCATGAGATGTTGTAACTTGGATCAAGCGGGTGATGCTTATCCGGTAAATGACGGTAGTCCAGCTTGTTCAGTAAATTGGATATTGTTGTGCTGTCTTGGCGCACTAGCTGATCCCTACAGATGCGATGCGGCTTATGCACTAAAAGATAAATTATTCAGCGGATTTGTAAGTTGTGCAGGAACACTGGGCGGATCTGGTGGTACTGGCATGTGTAATTATACTAGTAAAGCAGGTTTTGGTGGCGGAGGCGGACATGCCAAATGTCACTTTGTTTGTGTATGTTGGGGCGGAGCTTATGACTGCTGTAATCAGGTAGCTAGCACACCGTTGGCATTTCCACCGTGCATCTTGGATAATTTATTAAGCAATGCTGGTTCGGGCATGGCTATTGTTTACTATAAGGAAGCATAAGAAATGGGACGTTATATAAGCACGGGACAAACACAAGCAACTGCTTGCACGAGCTTTGCTCCTACCACATGTTATCAAGTTACCAATCATAAGTATTCGTATGATTCTAATGAATGTTGGCAAAATCGACTGATGTTGGACAAGCCAGGCAGTTATACGTTTGTTGTACCAACAACTACTACTGGTAGCTCAACTGCCTGTATTAGAGCCATTGCAGTTGGCGGCGGCGGCAAAGCATGTTGTAGTGATTTTTACTGTAATTTTGCAGGTTCAGGCGGCGGCTATGCTGAGTCAGTTCACACTGTAACAGCTGGTTGTGTTATGACCATTGTGGTGGGACGTCAAAGTCAAGATACCACCATTGGCTACACTTGTCAAGGTGGCGTTGCTCAAACATTAACAGGCGGCGGCGCGGTAACTAGAGTTCCAGGTGCTGGTTCTGGTGGCAACATCATGAACAGTCGTGGCGGATGCGGAGGTTGGGGACGTAACTATCAAGAAGTTAACGGAACATGCCCAAGTACTTGTATCTGTATATACCCAACTACTTGTTGCGGATATTGTGTGGTGTATGGTTGTAACTGTATAAGTTTTAACGGTGATGCTTATTGTGTATCGTATTTCCCAGGCGGCGGATCAGCAGGTAGCTTTATGTACCCATGCGGAGGATGCGGCGGAACAGTTTGTAGCAAACAATCAACATATGGTGGATCCGAAGGCGGCTCAATGGCCGGCGGCGGTGGCGGAATAGGTTACTTTAATAAATGTTGCACACTATCTTCACGCTGTTTCTGTATTTGCCGTATGTATGGTAACAGCCAGCAACCAGGTGTGTGCAGTATAACCATTGCTGGCGGCGGTGGCGGAAGTCGTTTTGTACCAAAAATGTCTAGCTGTGAACAAACACTATGGACAGGTTTATGCGAAGGCGGCCTTTGGAGAACTGGCGCTGGCGGCCGTGGCGGATGTGATAATCACGAAGGAATCCCAGATACTATGTACTGGTCATGCCACTTGTGCATGTGTACTGGACGTAGTGAACATGATGTTTGTTGTGGAGTAGCACCTAAAAAATGGCCTTGGCACGATGTATATTCAATATCAGGTTCAGGAGCGTCCGGCAAAGGTTTAGGTTACTGTCGTAGCGATCTTGACCAAGGCCAGTACTGGGTAACTGGTTGCTCATGGGGCGGCCGCCCAGAAGATTCGGGCGAAGGCGCTGGTACAGGTGGCGCAGTATATCCTAACTTGTGTGATCCTGTCAACGTGGGTTGGCCATGTACCCCAGGCTGGTTCTTGGATTGGCAAGCAGTGTGCCAAATGGGCTTGCAAGGCAGTGCTACTAATGCATACGATCAGCCAAAGAACTTAGCTCCTGGAATTATCAGCCAAGCTGGTATATTTGGCGGATCAGGCGGCATTGGTGTTCACGGATTTGCAAGCAAAGCAGGCGCTGGTGGCGGCGCTGGCGTATTTAAATGCTATATTTTATGTATCTGTTATGGCGGATCATATGACTGCTGTAATGGCGTGGCAAGCACACCACTGGCATTTCCACCATGCATATTAGACAACATCGTTAGTAACGCAGGTTCAGGCGTTGCAATAATTTATTGGAAAGATTAAGGAGATTTAAATGACACAATGGGCAAAAATGGTTGATAGCGATGGAGACGGTAATTTTGAAATTTACCAACTTCATGACGAAGATCCAAGCGGATTATGGCACCCAGATGCACTGGAATTTTGGAGGGAAGTGCCCGACGAACATGCGGCAATTGGCAATGTTTTTGAAGAAAGCACACAAACATGGTATACTGGCGCCGCCTGGGGTTTGAAGAAAACAGCTGAAGCACCTAAACCAGATGTTGCACCTAAACCAATTGCTATTCCACTTGGCGCAGTGCTGGAATTAGAAATTACTAATGCAGGTTCTAATTACGAAACTCCTCCAGTTAGAAATCAATATGATATTGAAGATGGCAAACGTTTGGTAGCAACTGTAACATATGATCCACTAACTGAAAAAGCAGTTAGTGTTGAAATTAATGAGGCAGGCGAAGGCTACAAAGTCGGACAAACATTTATTATTAATGTGGGATTTGGTAGAGATTGGGATCGTAAAAATCCTGATTATACCACTGTACGTATCAAGCGTGTTAATACCGATGCAGAAGCTACTAAACCAGCTGATGTAGCTGTAAGTAACTCACCCGGCGCACCAGCACCGTAATCAGTATTACCTCAACAATTAACCTCACTGTGCTATATAACGTACAGTGAGGTTTTTTAATGAGTGAGCAAATTGAGTTTTTTCCAATAATAGCAGGAATTGAAAAAATAGAACCAATAGTAGTGGCTTCAAACCCTGCACGTCCACTGCCTTTTGAAAAAGAAAGCCATTCCATGATGAGCTGTCCAGGAATTAGGGATTTAATTTCCACAGGCTACGTAATAAATTTATGGCAAGACATACTGATAACAGTTGGGCCTGATCACAGTGTCAATGCATCAGGTAGCGGCACTATGACAGACCACGACGGCAACCCGTTCCAAGATATACAATTCCACGATGAGCGGACTTTTGCAGGTTATTCATTTGGGCCAGAATATTTCAATTTTTCTATGAAATTACGATGTCCGTGGTATGTAAGAACTAAAAAAGACACTTCTATACTGTGCCTACCAGTATTTTATAACGAGTCTCCTCATTTTACAGTGGCATCTGGAATTATTGATAGTGGCAAGTATCCTATGATTCTTGTACAAATAATTTTAAGAAAATTCGAAGGCGAATTATTGCTGAAAAAAGGCACTCCATTGATGCAGTTAGTTGCTGTAAAAAAACAGCCTGAAATAAAAATGTATGATTCAGACAGCCCAATTAAAAAATCAGTTGGTGTATTAAGAAATTGGATTGCAAGTAAAATGCACACTGCAACGCAATATAGGAACATGGATAAACTATTATGAGTAATACCAACGCAGATCTTGACGCCATTGTCATGATAGAAAAAGATTTCATTGCTCAGTTTCCTGGATTTATTCCACCGGAATTCTGTGAAATGCTGATTGAGAATTTTGAACATAACAAATCAATGCAAAAAGTTATATATTCTGCAAAAGATAATATTAAACAACGACTGCCGTTGCTGAGAGAAGATTCGGCATGGTTTTTAAATTATCATGATAAACATGCGGCAAATGTTGTAAACTGGTTGTGGGTTGCATTAGACAAGTATGTTGAGAAATATCAACAACTTGCAGAAATACCATTGTGGCCCAGCGAATTGAAATTGCAATGTACAGAACCCAGCGGCGGATTTCACACGTGGCATTATGAAAGCAGTAATTTTAATATGTCACAACGAGAACTAGTTTGGATGTTTTACTTGAATGATGTGCCAGACGGCGAAGGCGAAACTGAATTTTTATATCAAAAAACAAGAGTTAAACCAACAGTTGGAACGCTGGTAATTTGGCCTGCAGGTATGACACATGTGCATCGAGGTAATACAATGTTTACACAGAACAAATATATACTAACTGGTTGGTTTATCAAAATTCCTCGGTAATATGAAAACTGTATATTATTCTGCATCGGTGCCTCCAGAGCTATACGGCAATGATTTTATGCTGTATCAAGAACCTGATAGCTTGTACAAAGAATTACTAGCCAATAAAAATAAAGAAAATACACATAACAATTACATGGATTGTCCAGCATTTTTAAAATCAGTGCAAAATACATTTGTAGTACGTTGTCCGTGGACTAGCAAACTTACAGTGGATTATTCAAATGGAACTTTTGTAAATGAACAAGGTCAACGGGATGAAATTGCCGAGCATTTTACTCCTAAGCCTACTTCACGTACCAATCCAATGTTTAATGTTTATCACAATTTTTTATTCTTTTGTGAGGACGATTTAGAAATAACAACTAGTCCTGCGTTTTTACATAACACTGAATTTCAATCTAATTGTACATATATTCCAGGAACATTTAATATTTCAAAGTGGTTTAGACCCATAGAAGGAGCATTTGAAATGAAACACAGATTTCAAACTCTTGACATTGCAATGGGTGATCCGTTATACTATATAAAATTTAATACTACAGATTCTATTAAGTTAGTACGATTTGAGTTAACGCCGGAATTATGGAATATGACACAGGGATGTGTTAACCATAAAAAATATCAACCTAACAAATCTCTTGTTTATTTGTATAAGTTGTTTTTTCATTCAGGAAGACAACGACAAGTACTGAAGAAAATTAAAGAAAATATAATATGAAAAAAACACTGTACACTAATGGTGATAGTTTTGTATTTGGAATGGAAACTATTGCACCTGGCAGCAGAGATATTGCCTGTAAAGAACATTCATTTGCCAAGCATCTAAGCAGGCAGTTAAACTGTGAAACTTATATCAATAATTCATATAATGGTTCAAGTAACGATCATATTTTTAAAAGAACAATTTTTGATCTCAATGAATTAGAAAAACAAGGTCATGATCCTAAGGATACATTTGTCTTAATAGGTTGGAGCTCATTGTCTAGAATTGAAATATCAGGAGAAGCCTGGCTTAGTAAAATTCCAAATTGGAAAGAAGTTGTAAATGATTTTCAATCTAAAAAACACCCATCTTATCCTATAGAATTTGAAGATTTTGGTGTAATATTTTGTAACCCACACTCGGGAATAACATTAACTGTGGGGGGACAAGTTATCGATACGGATAACAGTGTAGTGCCATGGGCCTCCAAATACTTGTGGGATGATTGCATACAGGTTCCCAACCAAGAAGCTAGGATTATTGCACTACACGAATTGTTGGAAAATAGAGGATATGCGCATTTGTTTGTCAACACTTGTCATCCATTACTCGACACCAAAAATATAGACTTTTCCTGCAAAAACTATTATAATTTGGATACTAGTAGTTTTTATGATTATGGCTGTGAGCATTATCCTGATCAGATGCTGATAATGAATCATTTTACAGAAGTGCCACACATGTTTTATGCAGAAAAATTGTTTGAACATATTCAACAGCACAATATTTCGTAATTGCATACTGGCATTTTTTTGAACTATAAATAATTAACTACGTAGATTAAGGGATATTATGAAAAAAGTTGTGTTTATCAATGGTGGCGCAGGCCGTGTAATTGCCAGTATACCCGCTCTTGAAGAGTTGGATCGCAGAGGCGATCTGGCAGGAATCGTTTGTGAGGGCGGCTTGGAAATATTCCTTGGACATCCTACATTACAAGACAAAGCATGGGATGTGAATCACAAAGGTCTGTTTGAAAATCTCATCAAAGACAATCAGTGCGTATCAACTGAACCTTATAGAGACTACGAATACTACAATCAACGCAGTAGTTTACAACAGAGTTTCTGGTGGGAAATACTGGGCGAACGTTCGACTAAAAACAACAAACCAACACTGGTGTTGAGCAAAACTGAAGAAATGAGTGCAATGGGAATTTTATCTCAGGTGCGCCAAGCAAGTCAAAAAGAAAAAACAATTGTTATTCAGCCCTTTGGTCGTAGCAGTAACATGGGCCCAGGCATCGTGTTTGATCCCAGCAGTCGCAGTATTGAGCAAAGTACGTTTATTGAACTTGTGGGCGAATTGGCCAAGGATTACAACATGGTTTACATGGGAGAACACAAATTAGATGTGATTAATCTTCCCTTGTTCCAACCAGAAGGGCAGGTGCCATTACGTGTATGGGCCGCGGTTATTGAGTCAAGCGATTATTTTATTGGATGTGACAGTGTGGGCCAGCACATGGCTTATGCATTTGATAAACCAGGAACTGTGGTGTGCGGAAGTACGTTTCCAATCAACACCACATACCCAGAACATTTCAACATTGTAGAAAAGAAGAATGTGGAGCGTGTGTACAGCCCAATCAGGATTGCTGGATTTGCCAGCGAAGAAGCAGATAGATTAAACGATACAATTATGGATTTTAGCAAGGATGAGCTCAAAGCAATCATTGCTAATATCCGTGCCCATATCAAGAAAACAGTCAAATAAGGAATATCATGTATCTTTTAGGAATCAATATTGGTCACAACGGTAGTACAGCACTGTATAAAGACAGCGAATTAATTTTTTATGTGGAAGAAGAGCGTTTAACACGAGTTAAATATGATGGCAATCCGTTTGCTGGTATTGATCTTGCTTTTACATACACAGATCATGTGGATTTCTTAATTATTTGTTCGACATCTAATGATTTTCCAATGACTCCGTGGAATCAAGAAGATGTGTATACTGCTGTGGTTCGTAAAAAACAACCAGGAATTCCATTCCAAACAGTGCCTGCCGGCGACATACACCATATGACACATGCACTTACTGCATTTTATAACAGTGGATTTGACGAAGCAGCCGCATTGGTGATTGATGGTGCAGGTAGCGGTTGTAGTGATCCAGAATTTAAAAAGATGACATGGGAAGTTGAGTCAATTTGGTCTGTGGGATACCCAGCAAATGTTGAGTGTCATTACAAACAATATGGTGCAAATCATGCTGATAATTTTGCAATAGAAGAAAATGGACATCAGTCTGAAATTTCAGATAGTCACGGTCTTACCAAAGCATACGAAGCAGTAACTCAATTTCTTGGATTCCATCCTATCGAGGCAGGCAAGACCATGGGTCTCGCTCCCTACGGTAAACCCAATGATTCTATCCGAATCAACGATGGCAGATTCAACAATAGGTCATTTATTAAACCACGATTTCCAGCAGGCAACTTTGTCCGCGCAGATTTGAATCCAGAATTAATGGAGTTGAATGATAAAAAAGAATGGCACAATGACGAATCTCTAGTGGGCGACTATCGTAAAGACATTGCCTATGCTGTGCAAAAAGCCGCAGAAGAACGTGTGTTTGGATTAATTCGCAAAACCATCGAACTTACTGGCAAGAAGAAAATTGTCATGGCCGGCGGCTTTGGTTTAAATTGCGTGGCCAACTATGAATACTTGAAAGAATTCCCGGATGTTGAATTCTATCATGAGCCAATTAGTCACGATGGCGGCAATGCCATGGGCGTGTGTCAACATGTTTATAGATCCGTAAGCGAAGATGCAACACCAGCACCACTAACTTCATTGTATATTGGCCCAGTTGACGAAAAAAGATACGAAGATATAGACTACACTGGCTTTTTAGAACAAACAACTACCAGTGCAGAAGTCGCACAATTAATTGCAGATGGCAATATTGTTACACTGTATCAAGGCCGCAGTGAAGCTGGTCCACGTGCATTGGGTAATCGCAGTATTTTGTTTGACCCAACAGTTCAAGATGGCAAAGCCATTGTTAACGAAGTTAAACGCCGCGAATGGTTCCGTCCATTTGCAGGTTCTGTTATGGCTGAACATGCTAGCGACTGGTTTGACTTTAGAACACGTACAGACAGTCCGTTTATGATGTATGCGGTGGATGTTAAAGAAGATAAGCAAGCATTGATTCCTGCAATTACACACGTTGACGGTACATGTAGAATTCAAACTGTAACTAAAGAACAAAATTCTCACTACTATGATTTGATCAGTGAGTTCAACAAGATTAAAAATGTTCCTATTTTGTTCAATACCAGTTTTAATCTTGCAGGCGATCCACTAGTAGAAACAGTCAAACAAGCATTGGAAACGTTGGCTAAGTCAGATTTGAAGTATATGTGGCTTCCAGAATTAGGTAAACTGATTACTAAAAAAGGTGATTTCGAAGAAGTATAAAAAAAGGAGCGTTAAGCTCCTTTTTTATATTGAATTAGCAAACTCCAACAAACTGCCAAACTCTTTGACTTTTATTTGATGTGTTAGTTCAAATGCTTTGGTTTTTGTAC
>Ga0304730_1000512_pt1 | contig 33695 bp, 47 predicted proteins | sample M_130628_MF_Meta_FD_190474 | JGI IMG/M metagenome (GOLD analysis project Ga0304730, IMG submission 190474) | Freshwater microbial communities from Lake Montjoie, Canada to study carbon cycling - M_130628_MF_MetaG (v2) (version 2) | ecosystem: Environmental > Aquatic > Freshwater > Lake | place...
ATGCTTACAAAGTAGTTATTATGGGTATCCAATCATTTACATTCTAATCTTTAGAATATAAATTAATAACATAAAAAAAGGGTGAGATTTTCTCACCCTTTTTTTGTTTATTAATTTTTAAATTATTCATTTACAAAAAAATTTATATAAAAAAAGGGAAGGTTTTTTAAACCTCCCCCCTTTTTTTAAATTTTGTAAAAATTATCCAAATTTTCCATTGAAATATCCATCATACCAAATACCACCTTCGAATAAACCTATATCGAAAATACCATTCGTAAAAATACCGGATTTCCATTTAACATTTTTAAAATGGCTAACCACTCTCAAACCTGTTTCAAAATTATTTATATTAGGATAACCAATTAAATTAGTAACATCTTTATCTACCATTATTTTAGTAAAATCACCATCTTCAACTACTTTTAATATATTTAATTCTAAAAATGGATCATTTTCTAATATAATAGATTGCTCATTTTTATTCATTTTAGTTGTTTTGAATAGTCTTATTCCGTGTCCAATATTAAATTTAAAATTACCATTTAAAACTAAAACCAAGAAATCAACTGAACCATGTGTTTCTTTATCTATATTAACAACTTGAATTTCTTCTAATATACCACCTTGCCAAACACCACCGTTAAAATTTATATTATATGCTACACCACCATAAAAATTACCACCATACCAATTACCAGTTTTCCATATAGAATATTTATGTATATCAGATATATTATTTTCATTTGTCATATTTGAATAAAAATCACCATCTACCCAACTTCCAGAATGCCAGGTTGAAGTTCTTGAATTAAATGATTTTGTTCCAAATCTTGATATAGAATTTTTTTTGTTAAATATCCCATTATACCACATACCATTTTCAAAATCACCACCATTCCAAATACCATCTATCCAATATGCAGGCTCTGAATTAGTATTGAAAATACCATTATTCCATGTTCCTAAAACCCATATACCACCTTTGAAATCACCATTATTCCAAGTACCATCATTCCAAATACCACTGTTCCAAATACCATTATTCCAATTTCCACCATACCATCTACCAGTATACCAAGTTCCATTTTCCCATATACCATCATACCATCTACCGTCATACCAAGTTGAATTTGTTAAATTTTGATTATTTTCAATTTCTACTGATATTATCTTATCTTTTATAGATTTAGAATTCCATGTCCCACCATACCAATCACCTGATTTCCAAGAACCTGAAACCCAAGTTCCACCAAACCATCTACCAGTTTCCCATCTACCTTTATACCAAACTAATCCATTTTTATCTTGACCTATTATGGCTTTTGATATTTCAGCGTCTAAAATCCATGAATATTTAATAAGAATATCATTTATAGTAAGACCATCCATTAATTTATATCTATATTTATTAAAATCAATATTAATTAAGTTATATTTACTTGAAACTAATTCAGTGTTATAAGGTTCCAATTGAATAGCAATTTTATTACCTTTATTAACACCAACTTCCATTATATCAACAGGTTGATAATTTAAAAATGGATCATAATCAACTATTTTTATAATACCTTTATCATTAGAATTTATATTAACACCATGAGGCATTTTAACTTGTATTTTTTTGTTCAAAATACCTGTTATAACTTGATAACCAAAATAATGTTGATTTAAATATTGAGAAGAAAATGTACCACTTGTAAACTCTAAAACAATACCCTGATTTAATTTAAATTTATAATCACCACTATAACTTAATGTTAAAACACCATTTGAATATGTTGTTTTAGTTATTGGTATTTCATATTTTGTTTCTAACTTTGTTATATTCATTGCTAGTTCATTTTTATAATCAACATAAACTAACCCAGTTAAATTTTTAAAAATATCATCATTTGATAATAATATTTTAGCATAAGAATCAGTTGGTATTTTCCAGTTTAATTCTCTTTCATAAGTGCTAAAAGATGCACCAATTAAATCATTATAAACAATTTTAGTTTTTCTTCTTTGTATATTATTCAATTCTTGTAAATCATCACTTATTTGATCTAATCTTCTTCTAGATATTATATCAATATATTCTACTGAAGAAGGAGAATTGTTTGTTATTATATTTTTATGGAATTCAATAACATAACAATTATTTACCTTATCAAAATATTTTCTCATAACTAGAAGTCTACTAGTTTCAATAATATCAGAAGATGTATATAAATTTAAATCTATAAATGTATTTTCTAATATACTTTCCCATTCAAATTTTAAATTTTGACCTAGATAAATCATATTACTTTCAGCTGTTAAATCTGTATATGAATCAATTGACCACTGTCCTGTATTAATATCATATTTAACTAAATCACCTATTTTAAAATCATATAACAATATTCCAAAGAATTGACTACCTTCTTTAGTTACTATATATGTTTCACCATCATAACCTTCACCATTCATTAAAAATGGTGCATTTTTACTAGCATCCCAAGGGTTATATGTAGATTTTAAGTTTCTACTAGGTATATAAATATTATTATCACCTAATTGACCAACAGGTATTTTATCATATATTGGCATTGTTATAAATTCAGTAGATTCTATAAAATTGCTTGTTATATTATTTAAAACACTGTATAAATTATAAGTGGGTGTATATCCAAAATCTAAAAATGATGTGGTATATTCCATTAAATTAGAAATAGAATTATAATCAACATTTAAAGCCAAATTATAATAAGATGTATAATTATTAAATTTTGAATTTATACTTAAATTAGAATTATCATAATTTAAATTATAACCTATTGATATAGGATGTGTATTAAATTTTTCTACCAATTCTGAATAAGTTTTTGATTTATTTAAATTATTGAAATTAATATATTTAGATTTTAAATCATTTAATATACCTTGGTTCCAATCTATAAACATATAAATATATTTATATGATGAAAATTCAACTATTTTATTAACAACTAAATTATCATCAATAACTTCTGAATTTATATTAATAACATCACCTATTTCAACTGGATATGTTAAATCAACTTTTAATATCATTAAATATTTATATATGAATATATCATTACTAGATGGATCCACTATTTGAATATTAGTTGTGAATTTATTTCCTTCTGAAATAGTTGGTGCTAGTTTAACCATATCATCTAAATTAGTTGTTGAATAAGTTAAACCAAATTTTGTTTCAAGTTGGTTATATTTAAAAATAGTTGATATTAAAACAGTTTTTTCATCAGTCATTGCTGAACTAGTAGCACCATATTCAAAAGTTTTTGTTCTGTCTTTCCAATAATCTAACCAACTAGTTTCATTATCCAATGATTTAAAATTTATAATATAATTATTTTGTGAAGCTGTTATTGATAAAGTTTTCGGTAATCTATAATCTCCTTGGTCAGTGAAAAAGTTTAATTTAGAAGCTATATCATAATCTAAAAATAAAAGTTTTGGTTTAACCCTATCTAGGTATGTAATATCAACATCATTATAACTTGATATATAATCACTCTTCATTAATAACGAATTATTCCCAGCTATATAACTTTCAACACCATTCCAATCATAAATATTATTTACATAATATGAATTTATTTTATTAATATTAATATTAGATGATAATATATTGGAATATGCCCCATTTATACTCAATCTATCATAATCAAGAATAGACAACTCATATAAACCATCATTTTTTGCTAAATAGAACAGTTCTGTCAGCTTTTTATTGGAAAAGTTAATAATATCATTATTATCACTATTTGGTGCTTCTAGATAAAGAAAATTGAAACCTGATTTCTTTTCCATATCATATAAAATAATATTTCCATTATTAGTAACCATTAATATAAATTCACCAATATTTACACTGTTGTTATTAAAATCAGATATATTCCAGTTTACATTTGTTTGATAATTGGAATCTATATAAATCATATTATTTATGTGATCTACCAATAGATACTCATCTTCTTTTGATTTAAATTTAGATATTCTTCTTTTCCAAACATTCCAACCATTTGAGTCTTTATTTAATTCAATAAAAACACCTACTTTACCACATATGTATATTTTATTATCTTTAAGCCAAATAACTTTTAAATAACTATATTCATCAAAGTCTGGTATATTTAACTTTTCCCAATTAAAACCACCATTTTCTGTTATATATATTGTATTAAAATCACCAACTAAAACACCTTTTAAATCACTAAAAAATGATATTGATTTGAAATTTTGTATATCATTTAAATCAATAAATTCGATATTAAAATCATGTTTTCTAATTTTTAATAAAGTTGAATTATCACCACATATCCAATAAAATTCTGTTGTTTCAGCAATTGATCTTAAATTTTCTTTATATTTATTATAAATTATATTTGTTATTGATTGTGTACCCTGTGTATTTAATATAACACCAAACTCACCAATTGAAATAACTCTAGAAGGTATAGAATATGTAATACCATTATCATTATATGATTGTGTTGCATGTTTTAAAATGTCATAATAGTTTATTTCATACAGATTATTATAATCAACTCTATTTCTTAACATCCAATTTTTTTGTTCAACAAATTCCATAGGGTCATTATATAAACTAGATGGATATAAACCATCATTTAATCTAATTAAATGAAATTGTTTATCAAAATTTAAATCCCCATTTTTTATAGATAAACTTAAATGTGAACATCTTTCATAATCATTTAAAATATCAGTTTTAATTAATTTATTATTTACATATTTATACAACCCATTACTACTATCATAATATTCATATTCTCTAGTTAAACCTAAATCTCTAGTTAAATATGTTTTTCCTTTAAAATAAGTTTTTGGATCTATTGATGATGCTATTGCTTCAATTGATTTTTGATTTTTAACTAAAACAATATGTCCTTCTTTAACTCTAATACCATCAATTATCAAATTATCTTGTGGTTGATCAAAATCTATTGATTCAACAGTTGCTAAATCAACTTCTATATAATTATTCAATGTGTCATTTAATAATTTAGTTGGTGTGAATAAATTTTTCAATGATAGACCATATTCTGGTAAAAATTTATCATAATATGAATAATCTATTTTAGTTGGATTAGAAACATTAGCTAAACCAGTTCTTGCCCATTGTGATGTTGATTGATCAATATATAAAGAAGAAACATTTCTAGTACCTAAAACCTCATATATATTATCAAAACTTTTTATAGGAACATATGTTGCACCACTTAAAGCTTTTGAATAAAGTCTAGTGGAACTCAATTCTTGTTTTAATGAATCATACGTTGTTTTAGATAAACCATCTGTTAGTCTAGACCATTTATTATTATCACTATTATAATTCCACATATTATTTTTTTATTTTTAATTCCCACTGTGCAGTTTTACTATCCACAAGGATTACACTTTTTATTATTTTTATATCAGATTTTTTTAAAATTAATTTAATTTCTTCTACAAAATCTTCATAACCATATAAGTCAACATATTCACTCATATCAATCACATAATCTCTCTTTTCTGAAAAAATCAAATCATATATTAAATCATCACAATTAACCATAATTATTATATATTAAATCCTATACCTTTTCCTTAAAATAAACACAAAAAACATAAATAAATTGAAATATATTTTTAATATATAAAAATAAAAATGCCTATGCAAAGAAAAGTTATAGATAAAAAAAACGTAAAAAGAGAAATTGCAAATAGAACATCAAATAGGTCACAAAATAATCAAGTTAAAACATTTGATATAAAGAATCTTGATATAAATGTAAAACCTAGAACTGAAAATCAAAAAGCTTTTTTACAACTTATTGATGATAAGGAAATAACAATTGGGGCAGGTTATGCAGGAACCGGTAAAACATATTTAGCTTGTGCTAAAGCCTTGATGTTATTAAAAGAGGGGAAATATAACAAAATTGTTTTAATAAAATCTGTAACTGGTTTACCAGGTGAAGATATTGGTTGGATTCCAGGTTCAATTGAATCTAAAATGGAAGGAACTATGTTTTCATTTATGTTCAATTTTAATAAATTGGTAGGTGATGAAAACACAGAACATTTAAAAGATAATAATTATATTGAAGTTTTACCATTAACTTATATTAGAGGTATATCTATTGATAATGCTATTATTATTTGTGATGAGGTTCAAAATTTGGACTATGATAAATGTGAGACATTGTTAACAAGATTAGGTTCTAATAGTAAATTAATTTTAATTGGTGATGAAAGACAAATAGATTTAAAGGATAAAAAATCATCTGTTTTAGATTTTCTATGTGAGAAATTTAAAGATGCAAGTCCTAAAATATCAACAATTAGATTCTTAAAAGAAGATATTGTAAGAAACCCATTAATAAAATTAATTGAAGAAATATTTGATAAATATAAAGATGAAATGAAAAAATGATTTATGAAAAAAGCCACTTTAAAAGTGGCTTTTTTCATAAATCATTTTTTATTCTTTTTATATAATTCGGTGATATATTATCTATTTAACTGTTGATAAAATCTTATAAGAAGATGTAAAAAATTATAAAAGTCGGGTTATTGCTTAACCCAAGATTCTATAAAGAATCTGTTGTTCAATAAAATGAATGAGTTAAAAGTTTATTAGAGTTATAATTATTTATAACTTTATACTTTTTTCAAAGCATGTGTAGCAATCAACCAAATTTTTTAATATTCATATTTTATATATCAGAAATCTTCATTTTCATCAAATTCTTCACACATTTCTTCTTCATCTCTATATTTAGAACCATCACTTTGAATCAAACAATAATTAAAATAATCACTTTCCCAATTATGAAAAATACCATCATTGGTCATATATTTAAAAGTGTCTAAATATGGATAATAATCAAAATCAAAATTATCTAATTTTATAGATAACTTGGCAACTTCAACATCATTATCTTTAATAAAAGAACTTTCAGATTTTGCATTTTGTTGGTGTTTATAGATATAACCATTTTCTTTAGCCCAATCTATAAAGAAATTAACATCATGGTCATAAAATGAATAAATCCTATCCATAAAATTATATTTATTACCATTTTTATCTTGGACACCATTCCACAATAAAGCTCTCGATTTAACACGTTCATCATCATCTAATAAAACTAGCATTTTAATACATTCATTTTCAGAATATAAATCCAAGAACATATTTCTTTCTGGTTGTCTCATACAAGAATTCCACAATGAACCGAATCTCATACCATTAAAAATATGATAATAATCCTGGTGATAGTATTTTTTAATTTCACTACCACTCACAATTTTTAGTTTTGAATAATCTCTATTAAAATAAGATTTATATAAATTTACAAAATTTTCAATAGACGAATCTGTAATACCATAACGTTCAATAGCTTCTTTCTTAATTATTTTTCTAATAAATCTACCAATTTTTATATTAACCCTACCTTTATTCCAAATATCATCAATTTCATATTTACTTTTTGGTAAATATGAAATCTTATCATCTTCAAAACTTTTAATATAATTCCCTTCATTTGTTAAATGTGTCTCATTACCATTTAATAATAGACGCACAATAATATCACAATTTTCAATATTTTGAAGAAATTTTAAAATATCATTATCAAAACGCAATCTCATAATTTTTTTTATATAAAAGTAAATAATTTTTTTAATATATACAATATGAAATTTATTTTAGAATTTAAATCTTTTAAACCTGATTATAAAGTAGGTGATCAAGTTTTAATTGAATATTGGTATTTGGATGAAGAAAATTGCCCATCTAAATTATACAATAATTTAAAAACCACACCTGTTAAAATAATTGAACAAGTTTCAAAATATAAATTTAAAGTTTCACATAATATAGAAAATTCTAAAATAAAAAATGCACCAGATGAAATTATCAACAAAAATGATATAATAGATTATACAAATTAATCATTAATTTCTTTAATATAAGCTAATTCATCATCAGTTAATTCACCACAAAATTTATTAATAACCCAATCGTATTTTCTACTAGTAGATCTATATTCAGATATATTTGAACCATATGATAAATACTCTCTAGGTTTTGTATTTTTATTTAATGATTTTTTATATCTCTCCCATTCTAAATCCTTATCAACTTGATCCAATTCTTCCCATTCATCCCACTCATCAAGTTCATCAAAAGATGTAGTGAATTTATCTAAAGAATTATTTCTAAGGGCATATTCATCATAAAAATCATCATCACCAAAACTATCATATGTTGAATAATCTCTTGAATATGTTACTTTAGTTTTATAATTATACTCTTTATATTCAATAGTTTGGCAATCTCTTTCAGTTGGCAATTCTTCCCAATTAACATTTAAACAAGCTTCTGCTAAATCAGAAAGGTGTATAATATCTTGTGATTCAGTTGATGTATGTTCTTTATAATATCCAACTGATAAGTTTGTACATTCTGGTATAATATCAACAAATTCAGCAGAGTCTGTATAAACACCACCATCATCTTTAGAATAATCCATACCTTGTATATTCAATTGTGATGCTAATTCATCAGCAAAAGAATCTGAACAACATCTAGTATATGATTGAAATGTGATAACTGAACCAACATCTCTTCTATCAAATGATATGATTCTATCATATTTATTTTTAAACATTTCAATTGATTTAGCAGCTTTACCAGAACCAATACAACCAACTTCTTCACCAACAAAGAAGTAGTATAAACCAGGGATATTATTTTTTATTAAGAATAACATTAATGTAACACCTGCTTTATCATCAGCTCCTAAAATTGTAGTGCCATCTGTTTTAATAATATTACCCTCTATAATATGATTAACAGTTTTTTGTTCTTTACCAACTGTGTCCAAGTGAGAAGCAAATATTGTTCTAGATTCACCAATTTTATAATAATAATTACCATGTTGGTCCATTTTTAAATCAAATGGGAATAAACCAATTGTTTGCATATATCTAACTAAATCATTTTCAAAGCCATGTGGATATGTTTTTTTAGTTAATTTTAAAAAAGTGTTGTAGATAAATTGGTTAGCCTTTTTCATAATTGATTTTATTTATACAAATATAATAATTATTTAGAATGATTACAAATTTTTATAAACAAATATTTAGGTGATTTTGTAAAATATTTAAATAAAACTGAACAAAACCACATTTTATTACCATTGTTTATATAAATAGAACCTTCTTCTTCATAATGTGAATATTCTAATTTTATTGAATTCTCAAAATATAAATCGGAAAATTCCAAATAAAATGAATTATCATTTGTTAAATTCTCAATAAACTCTGGAACACCTAGAACTAATTCTTCCTTAATTATTTCTTTATCAGGATCATCAAACCACCAACAATCATCATTTTTATAAACAAATATTTTATTTTTCATAGAACATAATATATTTAATATATAATAACAAGTTTAAAACTTATGTCAGGTATTTTTTAGGATGCCTTTGAAATTTTAGAAATGGAATTAAGATATAAGTTAAAAAATAAATAATAATTATGAAAGCAAAAATTGCAAAAACAAATGCAACTCCAGATGCATGGGTTGTAAATTCTACTGACAATGGTAGATATTCTATTAAAAATGGAAAAGTTTATTTAAAAGAAAATGAAGAATTTAAAATAGAACTTTTCAATCCTTTAACCGAATGTGTATTAGCTGATATAAAAGTTAATGGTAGTTCAATATGTAAAACAGGTCTAGTATTAAACCCAGGGCAAAGATTTTTCTTAGCTTCATTTATTGATGATAAGAAAAAGTTTATCTTCAAAACTTATGATGTTGAAGTAGGAGTTGCTGAATTAAATGCTATATCAAAAAATGGATTATTAGAAGTATATTTCTACAAAGAAAATGTTGTTTCAATACCAAAATGGCAAAATTTGAATATTTGGACAGTTAATTATCCACCTTGCACAACTTACCCAACTTACCAACCAACTTGGGTAAATCCTATTTGCTATGGTAATGGAAGTTATACAACAAATGGGACAATATATGGAACAACAAATACTATTATGGGTGAAAACTCAAGTATAGTGGGTTATAATTTTTCACCATTTCCAAATAAAATAACAACTGGTAGAGTTGAAAAAGGTTCTGAATCAGATCAAGAATTTACAACAGTTAATAAAGATTTTGAACAATATTTTATATCATTTACTAAAATTGAATTATTACCCGATAATAGAAAACCAATTGAAACTAATGATTTAGTTAAAGATAAAAATAAAAACAATGATATTGATAAAATATTAAAAACAAAAGATAAAATATATTCAATGTTAGATAGTTTGAATCGTTTGAAATTAGATGGAATACTTTCTTCTGAACAATATGAAAAACAGAGAAATGAATTAATAAACTTGCTATAATAAAAAAGCCTCTTTAAAAGAGGCTTTTTTTTATATTGGGAAATTTAAATATTCTTTAACTTTCATTAACATATAATCTGTGAAAATATCAGATGTATTTATATCTTTAATTCTTTTTATATCTATTTTAACAGATTTACTTTTCTTTTCAATTATAGAGCCATCACCTTTTGCAATTTCTTCATGATATTCTCTTTCATTTAATGGTATGATATAAAATGATATTTTATTAACTGAACCTTTTGAATAAAATAAAGGTTTAACACTTTCTATTTTATAATCATCACTTAGAACAATACCAGTTTCTTCTCTTAATTCTCTTACAATAGCATCTTCTGGTTCTTCACCTTGATCAATACCACCTCCAACTAATGTTATATGATATTCCTGTCCATCAACATATTTAAAAGATGGAATATATTCATATCTTAAAACTATTACATTTTCTTCTAATAAAATTGGAATACAGAAAACACAATCTCTATCTTTAACAATTGACCAATTTTCAAAATCTATTATTTCCATACTACCTTTTGAAAATAATACTTCTTCTTTTTTCTTTGGCTCTCTTTTATATTTTAATTTTGAAAATTTATCCATTACAATTTTTATTTTTATATATTAAAAAATGAATTTATTTTTTAAAATTTATAGTTTTTAGTAGACTTGCGGGATTTCAACTGCCAACCTTCATTATTTTTTTCAGAACCAGATATTTGCAATTTAGAATTTATTCTTTTTAACACTAAACCTTCAACAACATCAATTGGTGTATACTTATTAAATATATCATTGAAATTTCTAATATAAGATTTAACTCTAAAAACATTCTCACTTACACCATGTAAATATTCTTTTTCACATTCTTTATTTCCATACAAACTATCTAACAAGTGTATTCTATATTCTAAACTTTTACCTATTAAATAATCACCATTATATACCAATATATCAAAAATGATAAATTTATGATTGAATGATTTGCCGGTTTCATCATTTTTATTTTTATTCAAATATTCTCCATTTAAAACCATCCAAGCACCATCACCCTTATAAAGAGATAGTATCTCTTCACTTTCTATCTTAAAATTGCTTAAAACACCATTGTGGCGGTTCATAGCTATAACTTTAACACCATTTGTGAATAAAACACAATTAGAACCATTCATTTTTATTTGAGCAACAAAAGTTTCATCATCATACATAACCAAATCACTATTTGGAATAGCATTTGATGGACGAGGTGGGTAAATATATCTAGGTGATGAATATTTCATAAATTATATTTTTATCAAATATAATAATTTATTTTAACAATTCATTTATTTTTTTATTTCTTACAAATTTTTTACTTTGTAATGATAATTGTTCAGCTAATTTTTCACATTCTGAAATTACATACTCTTTATTTCTATAAATACCACTTGAGCATTTATATTCTATTGGTTCTTTAAAATTAATAGTATATATAGTCATATCCCCACCATGAGCACAATCAAAACCAAAAAAATATTTAGGAATTTCTATATTATCCTTATAAATGGTTAAATCACCTGAATAAGTTAAACCCCCATGAACATCAAATATATCAGCTTCATCATAAGGTTTATTATAATATTTATTATGTTCATGAACTTCAATATAGCCACACCAAACCATACTATCATTTCTTCTAATGAAACAATCAAATTCTAAACCATTTTTAGAAATATAATTAAAATTTCCATAATTACCTTCTTCTTTGATCAATTCTAATATTTTTTTATCTACTTCTACCATATATCTTTAAATGTTGGGATTTTAACATCCTTATACAATCCTAGAACTTTATTAATTCTTATATTTCTTCTTTCTTTTTTACCATATATAGTTTCCATATCAATTGCTGAACCTATACATACAACTTCATATTTTGATATTGAATTTCTTTTGAATATATAATCTCTATAAATTGAATGACTATCCCATTCTTCAGAAAATTTAAATGGGTCATAATAATCATACCAATCATAATCATCATACCAATATGAATAATAATAAGTATAATCTAATAAATCCGCTAATTCATATGATTCTAAAACATAATCATTTTTAGTTTTAAACTTTTTTAAACTCACTTCAAAAATTCTATTATTTTATCTTTAAGTCCACATTGTTTTATACCTTCATTATATGGTTTTTTACAATGGACAAAGTTTTCTAATTCTGATAAATCCATATCATCAATTGCCACCCATTTTTCAATATTAGGATTATCCTCTAAAAATTTATTAATCTCATTTACACGAATTTTTTCAAAATCTAATACTGATTTTAATAAGTGATGATTATCACCATCAAAATCAATCATATTTTCAGTATATGCAATAGGTGGTTTTATACCACGAGTTATATACATTTCTTGCATTTGTTCTAATGTGCCCTGTAGTTTCCAATCAGAAGATATTACAATCTCACAATTAGTTTTTTCAATTATATAATTTAAAACTTTAATAGATTTCATATCAAAACTATCCATTCTAATATCTAATGGGGTTAATGGGTTACTATCAAAACCTTTCTTTTTATAGCGACCACCCCAATTACTACTTAAACAAATTACACCATCATGGTCTAAAAACAATACTTTCATATTACAAAGATAATAAATAATCTAGTTTCTTCCTACGAATATATGATAATTTTTCAAATCTCCATTTAGGATATGAATCAAAATAATCATCATCACATTTAATTAAATATATATTTGGATATGAAATACTATAAAATTCATCGTTATATATTTCATATATTTTCCCAACTGTTAATCCTTTAGCTCCCTCTGAAGATTTACACACTACTTTCATTGAAATGTTCTTTCAAATAATTCTATTATGGCTTTTTGACCATTTTCATTTAAATTTCTAGTACCAATACCCGCAAAATTTTGATATGTTATTTTTGGTGGTGTTCTTAATTCCATAAATTTTAAAGCAGCATATGACCATCTAAACCATTTATTTTTGTTTTGATCAAAAACAAAAACTTCTTTCCCATGATTTATCCCCATTTGAACAGCCCAACCTGTTCCACCATCAACTATATCATATCTACCTTTATTATAATAATTCTTATCATTTTTTTCACCAGGTTTTAATATAGTAGCAATTGCAAATATCTGATTTGAATATTTAACTTGTGACCAATTTCTAGCAAGAAGATTTATATATTTTTCATATCCCCATCTTTGAAATGTTTTATTTGCTTTAGCAATTTCTGCACATCCTTGTTTAAAATCCTCTTCTGAAATTTCTACTTTATTTTTAGATTTATGTCTAGCTGTTTTATATGAATAAGCATTAACCTTTATATTATATTTCTCACTAATTTTCTCAAAAGCAGTGTCTGCACCTTCAGCACCGCCAGAATGACAAGTCAATTTAGTTAAATCAAGTTTTTTATTTTCAAAAAAATCATTCATATTTCCAATTTTAAATTTTCAACATTCCACACCGCAATGTCACCATCTATATTAAAATATAAATCTTTTATAGATAGTTTCTCCTTGAGTATATATTTTTTTAAAAAAATGAAATATTTCAATCCATTACAACCCATCATTTCACTATGTAAATAAGTTCCATTAAAATCCATATAATTATTGATTCTAAAATCATCTTTTTTAGTAATATCAAAAATTTTAAAACTAAATCTAGTCTTATCTAATCCTGATAAAACATTTTCAATAGTAGATAATTGTTTTTTAGTTAATGAATAGATAACCTCATCATTTTTAATACATTCTAATTTATATTCATTTGGGATATAATTTAAAACAGTTTCCATTACTTTTCTTTGAGCCTTTATTTGTCGCTTGGGATTTAAATTTCCAAAGATAAACTGTCTAAAATGTTTTGAGTGGTGGAAAATTGGATGTAAATCAAATTTATTTAAAAAATCAGTATATGTATCACCTAATTCATTTAAGAATGGTGGATCATAATCTTTCACAACTTGCCAATTAGCTTTTATCATATCAATTGATAAGTATATAATATCTTCATCATATACCATGTTTTTACTTGTTGGTAAATCAGGCAATAATGTATCAGTTGACAAATCTTCATAAGCTCTTTTACTTTTAACAAAATTTATAATTTCATCAACTTTTTCCAATTTATATTTATAGATGTTTTCAATTTTATTTTCAGCATCATTATACAAATTAATCAATTCATTCATATTTTTCCATCTATCTAATTTAGAATATTGACTAATATAATAATCAAAATGTTCATAATTTGGTATGTTTAAATCAAATAATTTTGTAAAACTTTTTATATCTCTCATATTCCTAATTTTTGTAATCTTTTATTTCTTAATAGTTTTTTATTTGGTTCAAAATTATCTTTAATATAAATTAAAAATTGTTCATAGGAATTTAATATAATGATTGAAGTCCAATAATATTCACCCAATTTTAAATTTATATTATTATGAATTGAAATAATTTCTTGTTTATCAGATTCATTAAGACAATCCCACCAACAAATATCAATATTGTTAATTAAATATTTTTTATAAAAATTTGAATATTTAAGTTCTCTTTCTCTTTTAATAGAACGATTAGTTAAATCTCTTTCATTATTTTTATATTTTATAAAATTATTATCTCTATACTTCATATAAAATTATTTACTACTATAACTATAAATTTCTATTAAAGATGCTACAAACATAATTATTACACCAATATGTAGCTGTTCTATGAAAAACATATATGTTAATAACATTGGTATTAAAATCATAATACCATTGATTTCTTTTATATTGAAATCATAATACAAATCCAACAATGATATTCCTATATAAATTGTAAGTAAAAAACCTATCATGATATTTTCTTAATTTCATTGTTAATAAATTCTGAAAAAACACTTTCATTACAATATTCAAGTATATCCACACCATCTTTATCATAAAATTGGAAACACTCTAATTCATTAACATTATCAGTGTAAATTTGACCTTTAAATTTTTTACGTTTATATGTTATTACCCCACTATATTCATTTTCCCCACCATCAGACTTTTTACTTTCCAATGTAAATTTTAAAGATTTATAATCATTTAGGAAATTTTTATATTTTACAATTCTCATATTTTAAAAAATATTACAAACACAAATATAATTATTTTTAATCAATTAAACAATATTTATATGAAAATGTTTAATCTTCATTCTCATCTTCATTAAACCCCATCAATCTATCAAAAACATTAATATCTTTTATATCCCTATATGGTGTAGTGTCAATATCAATATCTTTAATCAAATCATCAAATTCAGAAACACTTCTAAATTTTTTATCCTTTTCTTCTAACATTTTAGCTCTTCTTTTTTGATAAACTCTTTTATTCCTTTCAATGGTTTCAATTTTCTCTTCTAATGTTTGTGGTTTATACTCATAAACAATCTCACCATTCTCCTTACGTCTTTGATAAGCTTTTTGATTTATTATTTTTTTTAACTCTTTTCTTCTTGTAATTCTATCTTCTTTTTTCTTTATTTTTTGGTTATAAGAATCTACATAACTAATAATAAGACTTCTAATTCTAGTTCTAATTCTAGTATCTAAATATTGACAATATTCTTTATGACTTTTTACCATTTTAACTGGTAGTGTTATGGTGTGGACCACCAATACCCTTGGTCCTTGTTTAGATTCTTCTATCAAATCTAAAGGAGTTAAAACTTTTATTTTTAAATAATCTTTAGCATTGATTTCTTCTTGTTCTTTAGCTTCTAATTCATTTTCAAAATCACCAATCTCATCATAATCTTCTCTGTATATATTTGAATAATTTTTTATTTCAGAATATGGTGGTATATTTTTAATACCACCATATTTTCTTTTCAATTTATTCCAATTAAAAACATCCCTTTTAATAAGACTTTTAAGTACTTTATTAAAAGGAGTATTAATCTCCGCACAAATCTTTTTATAATTTTCTAAAATATCATTATAAATATTAATATCTATTCTAAGTGTAGTCATAAAATTATATTACTTGCTTTTCAACATATGTAACAATTTCTCCTGGTTCAAATCCCTTCTCTAATAAAAGTGGTAATGATGATTCTTTACACCATGCATATACTTTATACCCTTTATAATGTTCATAAACATAATCCCATCTTGTATCCCACAAGGTTCTAAATAACCCTTTTCTTCTCCAATTAGGATGAACCCACGCATCCATAAATTTTATTTTTTTATCAGTTTCTATTAACATAAAAATATGTCCAATAGCATGATTAGTATCATTATGATATGCAACCCAAGTTTCTAAATTTTGGGCATTTGTTTTTAAATGAAAAATTCTTACTTCTTCTAAATTTACTTGATTCATACCATATATATTAATATCAATATATGATTTTTGCAATTTCAATAGAAGTTTTTACATCTTTTTCACAATATGTTTTTATTTTATCAATATCACCATTATAAAAATAAGAATGAACCATTGACCCATCCATTAAATCTTTAGGGCTAATTAAACCAAGCTCATTAGAAACTTCCTCAAAGGTATAAGTAGATGGCAATCTTACTCTCCAATCATCATATAAATCAAAAATCCTTAAATCCCAAGGTTTTTTATTATACGGTTTGATTATATCAGATGGAACAATTCTGTATTTGTGCAATTTATGTAATAACCAAGGTATATCAAAATGATTTACACTATATCCACCTATTTTAAAATTCTTAATTTCTATTTTTTTAAGAAAATTATTAAATGTTTCAACAATATACTTTTCATCCCCAACTAATGATCTTATAATTGGTTCACCATTATCATTTATATATCCAGTTGATATACAACATATTTTACCATATGTTGATAAAAGAGGTGCTTCTCTTAAATAAGCATTTTCAATTGAACCATGTTTTTCAACCCAATTCATCTTATCATATTTTTTAATAAAAAGTTTTGATCCAATTTCATCAGATAAATTAAATGTATCAAAATCTTGATACTCACCACATGTTTCTATATCAAAGTGTAATAGTTCCATTATCCTAATATTTCATTTATTCTTTGTATTCTATAATCTATAAAATTTTTACTAAATTCAGATTTAGTTACCACAATTCTATCCATTTTTTCATTGAAAATAATATAATTACCATCTATGAAAATATAATTATAATTAACTGTTTCATAAAATTTCCACCTTCTTATACCGGAAATTTTTTTAAATGTTTTAGTGCATATACATGTTCTAGTATTTTTTTTCATACCAGCCCAATTGAATTCAAAATTTTGAATTTTAATTCTTTTCAATCGTTCTATAGCTTCAATATCTAATAATTTATTGTGTATAATTTTACGATTTTTATAATGTTCTTTTAAAAATACATCTATATCTAATTCATTTTGTAATGAAAATTTATGAGGTGAAAATTTTAACATTTTTTCATATTCCTCTCTATTAACATCAGCTTTGATTTTATCAATCCAAATTCTATATTCAACCAAATTCATATACCTAATTGATTTAATCTTTTATTTCTAAATTCATTTTTAGAATGTAAAACATAAATATCCTTTTCTGTTAGAACTATTCTATCTTCTAATATTTTAATTATATTATCAATAATATAAATCCAACCCTGGTCCATATTTTTTATACCAGGATCATAATCAATTTTATCAAGACTACTTATACTAATTATAATTTTATTCTTACACTCTTCAAAATATAAATACCCCTTTATTGATTTAAAATCAATATGATTAATAGGTTGTTCTATATTAAATGAATATAGAATGTTTTTATCTATTATATTATTTTTAAAAATATTTACATATTCACTTAAAAAATCAAGTTTATTAGATTTACTTAAATCTATCATTACATAACTTTCTAGATTGTACCCAATTCTATATAACTCAATCATGAAAGTTTTATAAAATAATGAAAACAAAGTTTTAATATTTGATATAAATTAATAAAAAATATTTAATATGGAAAAAATTAGAGTAGTTGAATTATTTGCAGGAATTGGTGCACAAGTACAAGCACTTAAAAATTTAAATGCAAATGTTGAAGTTGTTGGTATTAGTGAGTGGTCAATAAACTCATTATTAGCTTATTCTAATTTACACCACCCTTCAAATGAAATTTGTGATTTATCAAAAGAAGAAATTTTAAATGAATTAAAAGATTATACATTTTCATCTAACACAAAAACAGCAATTAATAAATCTTCTTTGAATTTAGAAAAATTGAAAAAATTATATATTGCTAATAAAAATTCAAAAAACTTAGGTTCTATTTTAGATTTAAAAGGTGAAAATATACCTGAACATGACTTACTAACATACTCATTCCCTTGTACTGATTTGTCAAACCAAGGAAAACAAGCTGGTTTATATGATGGTGAAGCGTCATCACTTTTATGGGAAGTTGGTAGATTATTAAATGAATTGAATAGTGATGAAAAACTACCTAAATATTTATTAATGGAAAATGTTCCAGCAATATTCTCACCAAAACATGAAAAAGGTTTTGAAAAATGGAAAGATAATTTAAAATCATTAGGTTATAAAAATTATGCATTTAAATTAAAAGCTTCTTATTTTGGAGTTCCTCAAAATAGAGAAAGAGCATATATGGTTTCTATTTTAGGAGATGGTGATTTCACAATACCTAGCCAAACAGAATTGACAAATCTAACCATAAATGATATTTTAGATAAAACTACAAACCCTAAATGTTATCTTAATCTAGTTAAATATTTACCAGAAAATATAAATCCTAGAAAATCAGAAACAACTAATATAAAATGTTTTGATTTAGTTAACTATACTAGTTTTAATAGTGAGAATAAAGTTTATTCATTAGATAGTGTAGCACCTACTTTAACAGCAACTGGTGCACAATCTAGAATAAAAGTTTGGGATGGCAAGGGTATTACAATTCTAAACCCAAGAGAATGTTGGAAACTAATGGGTTTTAAAGCTTCTGAATTTGATAAAGTAGATGGTTTAATGACAAATACTGCTTTAACAAAATTAGCAGGAAATTCTATTGTTGTTAATGTTCTAGAAGCTATTTTTAAAAACTTATTCAATTTATAAAAAATTCTCTCTCTTTGCCCCATTAATATGGGATATTTCAAAATCAGATAAACTACAATTGGTAATTGGCAAATTGTTATGTCCAATTGGAATAGCTATATACATTTTTGTATTAGTTCCATATTTTATATATATGGAATAAAACAAACCAGATCTTTTATGTTTAAAAACAGTCATATAATATATATAAATGATTGAAAATCATTTTTTATACAAAATAAAAAACCCTCATATATAATATGAGGGTTTTGGGCTTTATTTATTAAGCTCCACCACTTTATTTTAAAAAATAAAGAAAATTATTTAGCAGCTTTTTGCTCTTCTACAGACGCAGCTCTGTATGGAGTAGCCAATTTTTTAATTTCACCAATTGCTTTTCTAGCATCAGCAAAATTTCTTTTCTTAGTACCGTTATGAGCAGCATCAAAAGCTTCATATAACGCTTTAATTTGTTCAAAAATCTCTTGTCTTGACATATTAAATTATTTATTTTTTATAAGAATCTTTTACAATTCTTTTATATTATATTAAAATAAATTAATAAAGTTTATAAAATTATTTTATTTTTTATTCTATTATAAATTTAAAATTGGTTATACCATTATCCTGTGATATTACCACACCATCTACAACTAAATGATAATAATAAACACCATTGCAATAATAATCTTTTAAAATATCTATTTTATTAGTATTTGGTTCTAAATCATATATTTTAACAACCTGTAACAATGAATTTAATATCTCTATTTTTGAAATAGAATTTCTAGGTATTAAATATTCTATTGTAGTATGGTCATAAAAAGGATTAGGATAATTCTGTCTTATAATTGGTTTTGTTCTAGTAACTGAATCATATACTAAAATTTCATCTATTTTTGTAATAGAAGAATTTCTCAAATTCTTTGCTTTACTTTGACTAACCAATGTAAATGTTTTTGATATTTTACATAATCTACCATCAGTAACAGTAACAGTATAATTACCAATACCTAAACCAAAATTCTTTTTACCAATAGTCCCATCATTCCATTTATAAGAATAAGGTTCTAAACCATTTTTAGCATCATCTAATTCAATTTTACCATTTTTTGAAACATCATTATTAGGTTGTGTTATTTGGTAAACATTTAATAATATAGGAGTTCTATATAAAATAGAATCAGTAAATGTTTTTGAACACCCATTTTTATCAGTTAATAATAATGTATATTTGCCTTTAACATTTTTCAAATTAGGTCCAGTAAATCCATTGCCCCATTTATATGTATATGGTAAAGAACCACCACTAGCTGAAGTAGTGATTACCCCACTATCACCATAACATTTAGGTTGTGTAATAGAATAAGATAAATTCAATTTAGTATTATTATTAATAATTGAATCTGTAAATGTTCTATAACAACCATTCTTATCAGTTAATACCAATGTATATTTACCTTTAATATTTTTTAAAATAGGTCCAGTAAATCCATTACTCCATTTATATGTATATGGTAAAGAACCACCACTAACTGAAGTAGTAATAATACCACTATCCCCATAACACTTAGGTTGTGTTATAGAATATGCTAGATTTATTTTTGAAATTGTTTTTATTGAATCAGTAAAGGTTTTAATACAACCATTATTATCTTTAACTATTAATGTATATTTACCTTTAATATTTTTTAAAATAGGTCCAGTAAATCCATTACTCCATTTATAAGTATATGGTAAAGAACCACCATTAACTGATGTAGTTATAATCCCACTATCACCATAACATTTAGGTTGTGTAATAGTATAATTTAATGTAATTGGTTTTAAACTATCTACAATTCTATACCATGTATAAATTGTATTATCAAATCTATTTTCAGTTGTACAACCATTTACATCAATCACCCTAACTCTATAATATCCAGCTTTTACATTCAAACTATTTGAATTTGTTATCAATAAAGTGTCATATTTACCAGTAGATGAATTTCCTAATGTTAAATAAACATATGTATATGGTAATACACCACCTGTTGTATTATTAGTAATAGTAGATTCACCACCACCACATTTTATATCACTATAAGTTGTTGATAAAACTAATTTAGTTCTATTTACAATAGAATCAGTAATAATTTTTTTACAACCATTTGCATCAGTAACTATAACTGTATATTTACCACTTTTTGAACTTATATTCTGACTTGTATACCCATTACTCCAATTATAAGAATAAGGAAATGTCCCACCTTCCACTTTTGTTAATTTAATAAATCCATCTTCATCAAAACAATTTGGTTGTTTAGTAGAACTTTCAACATATAATGGTTTAGAAGGTTGTGCAATTGAAAGAGTCATCTGTGATGTTTTACCAAGTGCATCAACTACATATACTTTATAAACTCCTTCTTTTAGATTATCAGCAATAGAATCCGAACTAATAATATTTTCCCAAATATTAGATGGTTTATTGTAAAATTTATAAGTGTATTTATAAGGTCTTTTACCACCTATCACACTAACTGATAATTTACCATCATTACCACCATAACAAGACACATTTTTTGTATATGTCTTACTAACACTAATTTGAGCATTCATAAATGAACAAATGATCAAAAACAATAAAGTTAATTTACTTTTCATATTTATATTTTTATAATTTATTATTATATATAAATAATAAAAAGTTGTAAAAGTTTATAAATATTTAGAAAAAATATCCTATACTATTATTTTATCAATAATTTTTATACATTTAGGCGGTATGTTATCAATTGTATAGCAACCATTTTCATAAAAATCAGGATCATTATATAATTTTATATTTATTTTAATTAAATCAATTTCTAGTAAAACATATTCACCTTTTCCAAATTGAAATGATAAATTTTTAACAACATCCGCTTCAAACCCAAAATATATTCTACTAGGGTGATATGCTATTTTACTATTACTTTTAGAAACTAAACCAATTTTTAATATCTTATCAAGATTCTCTATTCTTGTTAAATGAAAAACCTTATCAGGTTTATTCACTATTTGGTTAAATTTAGATTCTATTTGAATTTCAAAATTATAGGATTTTTCCAATTTTTCTTTAAATTCTTTTATAAATTTATTATATTTTTTTTCATTATTAATATTTTCATATTTAATACTATCAATAAAAGTTTCATTTTTATCATAAAAATTGAATATAGATGGAAAATAACCTAACATATTAATTATATTAATCAAAACATCTAAATCAATATTAAAAAATAAACTTTCTATTACAATAACAATTGTTCTTTCTTCATAATTGGAAATTCTAAAATTTTTAATACCAAATGATGAAATTTTATTAGTTAATATTCTAATAGAAGTTTTTATAGAATAAGTATGTATTAAACCCTCATTCATATTTATAACAAAATTATCATAATTCCACAATTTCATAACTTATTCTTTATTTTTAACCACATTGATTTCATAATATTTTCATAATTATCAAACCCAATATTATAGACTTTTCTCTCATATATATAATCAACTTCACTCATCAAAATATTATACCATTTTTCAGATGTTTCATTGAAGTATTCATCCCATATCTTATAAAACATTTTCAAATCATTAGTATTATCAATAAAAGTTTCATTATCATATAAACACTCTTTTATAAAATTATTTGTGATATTAATTAAAACATTAATATCAAATTTATTAATGAATTTATTATAATCAAATTCTTTCAACTTTTCAAGTGAATGATATATAAATGAATTCTTTAAAATATTAAGAGAATCTTCTTTACTCAAATTTTTAAATTTAATATATGGATAAATCTGATTATTCCTAGCAACCAACTCATGCTCCAATGATATATAAACTAATGTGAAGAATTCATTAAACACATTAATATTATATTTTCTGAGATTCTTATCAATATCAAATGATGATAACCCATTATTTAAATTCTCATCACAAAAATCAATCATATGTCTAATTTCATGTATAATAGTTGATATCAAATAATTAATATCATAATCTTCTTTAACCTCAACAACAATCTCATAATCACCATTTAAAAACTTTAACCAATCTATATTTGAATAATATCTATTAGATTGTACTATATTAATATCAACTTCAATACCACCAAAATTTATTAATTTATAATATGGCAATTTTATATTATTTAATTCTTTAGTCAATTCATCAGACAAATCCTTTAAATCTCCATATATTGTTAATTGCTCATCTGATAGCCTATTAAATGATTTTATACCTTGTTTAATTTTCCAAGGATCAAATGCTTCTTTTAAATATTCAGAATATTTCTTTAATCTATTTTTATTTATCATAATAGTTCTATTAATTCTTGTTTAGTAAGATTATTATCTTTTAAAAAATTATCATCAATTTCACAATCACCATCTATACCAAAATCGTTTAAAACCGGAAGTATATAATCTAAATTATTCTTAAAAAAACAAATTAAATTTCCATTTTTCTTTACAAACATGTAAAGACCCTCATCAGTTGCTAAAGAACTCCAAACCATAGAACTAAATATACTAGAATTACCAATTGATGATATATAATTAAAATGTTTAATCATCTTTTTATAAATCTTACTGCCCAAACCAACACCTCTCATAAATATAGGCAATTCATTAATAATATCAATCTTATTAAATCTTTCTTCATTAACTGATAATTCTAAAAATAAATCCCTACATTCATCACCAAATATAGAAAACATAATATCTTCATCTCTATTATATGATAATATCAAATCTAATTGATTTAATAATAAACCAATCTCAACATTATATATGATTTTAATATCATCAGAATCACCTTTAAAATTTATATCATCATAATCTATATAAGGTATAAGATTTTTAATATTATCTATTATCTCATTACATTCTATTAAAATTGACTTAAAATCACCAGAATCTTTAAACCTTTTTATCCTTTCTTGTGTTTCTTTACTAAGTGCTTTCTCAAAAAACATCTTAATATCTACTATATTTTTTAACTTTTTACTATACATTTTATATTTTTAAATTGAAAAAGGGCTTTTAAAAAGCCCTTTTTTTTATTCAAATAAATCAGAAGCATCCATATCATCTGAAAAACCATTTGTAATATCATCATCTTCATCATCATCCCCAACTATTTTGTTGAATTCAGACTCAACTTCTTCAATTTCTTCTAATGACTTAAATTTAAAATAATTGTTAACAATAGGTGCCATGCTTTCTAATACATCAGTTGTAAATATCTCTTGTGTAAATAATTGCTTTGTTGTAACAGATTTTCCTAAATGTCTTACATACCATCTAAGACCACCAGGAGTGAAAGTCATTTCACCAGTTTTTTTATCAACTTCCATTTTTCCTTTTGCAATTCCAATTTGTTCGAAATATTCAGGACGACAAAAGGCATCTAATCCACTATATTTATTCAAACCATTTAAGAATGAAATATCAAATCTTATTTTCTTTGGTTTTGCTAATCTATTTTTTTGTGTTTTGAAAAGAACTGAAATACCAGATTGTCCTAAATCCATCTCATCCTCATTCCCATCTTTAAGTTTAGATTTACTTAAAAATCCTAAAACTGATGCAGAATAAACTAGACCTAAACCTCCCTTGGATACCTCTTTTGGAAAAAGATCCTGAGATAAATAGGTGTGGTTGCAACAAACCATGGGGATACCCAAATATCCCAAATCAGAACTAATACTTCTAAATAATGCATTTAATCCTTTCGCACGAGTCATGTCTTGTTTTATAGACCCCTTTAAAAGATCCTCCTTTTCTTTATTAGATGACATCATACCAATTGAATCTAAAACAATTAAAATTTTAGGTGTTTCATAACCACCCATTTTAGCATCTTTTAATTCATCTAATAACTGTGTAAGTGATATATTAATATCTTCAACTTTATTCGAGCGAATTAATCTTAGCTTATCTGGTGTATTCTCAATTCCAAATTTTGTTATACCTTCTAAATCAATACTATTTTCAGTGTCAATATATATAATAGAATATCCATCTTTTTGTGCTGATTTACATATAGAATATGCAATAAAAGATTTACCAGCACCAGATTCACCTAACAAGCCAAAAATCCTACCTGCTAATAACCCACCTCCTACTAATCTAGCAGACAATGCCGCATCTAGTAAATAACAACCTGTTGAAATAAAAGATTTCTCAACAACCTCTTTTTCAATCACAATTGGTACATTTTTTGCTATATTATCCAATATAGTTCCAACTTTTGAAAACTCAAATTTCTTTACTTCTTTATTTTGTTTAGCCATAATAATAATTATTTTCTTTTATATATAAAAAAAATATATACACCTTTTTAAATAAAAAAATATATCAAATAATAAACAAAAATGTGGATATGTAGATGATATAATTTAATATATATACTATGAGAAAAATGACAAAAGAAGAGTTTATATTAAAATCAAAAGAAATTTGGGGCAATAAATATGATTATTCACTAGTTGAATATATAAATATAAAAACTAAAGTTAATATAATATACGATGGATGGGTTTTTTCACAAAAACCAGAAGACCATTTATTAGGTAAAATGTGTGAATTAAGATGGGATACTGAAAGATTTATACATGAAGCTAAAAAAATTCACAATAATGAGTATGATTATAGCAAAGTAATATTTAAAAATATGAAAACTAAGATTGTTTTAATAAAAAATGGCATTGAATATGAACAAAATCCATCTAAACATCTTCTTGGTATGAAACCTGAAAGATTAAGAAGGTTAAGAAGTAATGATGATTTTATTGAGAGTGCTCGTTCAATATGGGGTTATAAATATGATTATTCATTAGTTGATTATAAGGGTTCACACATTGAAGTATTAATTAAATATGAAGGTATTATATATAAACAAAAACCTATACAACATTTATTAGGTTATAAATGTGAAAGAGATGTTATAAAATCCGAAGAAGATTTTTTAAGAAAATGTAAAGAAAAACATGGTGATAAATATGATTATTCATTAGTGGAATATAAAGGAAATGATAAAAAAATTAAAATAATATTTAATGGTAAAATCTATGAACAAAAAGCAGGTGCTCATATACATTCAAATGGTTTAGTTGAAAATGTTATACTAAAAAAAACAACAGAACAATTTATAAACGAAGCTAATGAAATACATAATTTTATATATGATTATACAAAAGTTAATTATATAAATAATATAACTAAAGTAATAATAATATGTGAAAAACATGGTGAATTTAAACAAGTAGCTTCATCACATTTAAGTGGTAGTGGTTGTCCACATTGCTTGGAGTCAAAAGGTGAAAAGAAAATATCTAAATATCTAGACCAAAAAAATATTAAATATACAAGGCAACATAAATTTGATGATTGTGTTGGTATAAGATATAAATTACCTTTTGATTTTTATATTCCCAAATATCGAATAGCTATAGAGTTTGATGGTAAACAACATTATGAAGCAATGGAATATTTTGGTGGAATTGAAGCATATGAAAGATTGAAAATAAATGATAAAATAAAAAATGATTATTGTGAAGATAATTATATTAATTTGATTAGAATAAGATATGATGAATATGAAATGATATATGATATTTTAAATAAAATTTTTAATGATTATAATATATAATTAAAAAATAAAACTATAGACATCTTTTATAATTCATTAATAATTGCTCCAATCTTTACAATACTTTTCGTATTTCAAATTTATGATTTAGGTTTTAAATTATATTTAGAGAATATATATTCAATTAAACCATAATCTGTCATTATTTTTCCATTTTTTAACCAATCATTATATATACTATCCATTTGTTTTCTTTCACTTGTTGTTAAAGTATTTAATTTTTCAAATTCATTAATTTCATAAATGGAAGATAGATAATCAATCAATAAAACTTCAATTTCAGAACTGTTATCTAATCTAATAATTTTATTAAATTAATTTCTAAGAAACATTAATTTTGCACTCCCAATTTATTTATATCCATCTTAAAAAACTTAAATAATGGTTCTATTTCAATTAACCAAGATTTGAATATTGAAATTCCATTTCCATTTTGATTTATATAACATTGTAGAAAAATATTATCCAATTCTTTATTTAGATAAATAGATGCATAATAATGACTTTCTTTTTTACCATTTGAAAAACTAGCTTTACGAGGATCTAAAGATTCTAAACCTTCTGAATTAATATACTTTGTCCATTGTATTAATCTTGAACCTTCATATAAATATTTATAAATAATCCTTTTTCCAGTAACATATCCATTTTCAAATGGGGATTCATTAATGACAAGTTCTAAACTACTTATCCAATCTAATATTTCAATAAATGTATTTTTCAAATCACCATATTTAGAGAATATTATAAAATCACTTGAAACACCTGATAAATGAAAGTGATAACCTAATTCTAATGATAAATTTTTATGCATTTCATAGAAATCCCAGTAATCATTTCTACTTCTTATCAATTTACTATCATCAATTTTCCAAATATAAACATCACCATTACAATAAATACTATTTAATTCAAATTCAGTATTAGTTTCTTCACAAAAGTGAATAACAATATCTTTCAATTCTTCTTCTATATTTAGATTATTAAAATTTTCAAATAGTTTAATATATTTCATTTTAATTTATTATTTTATATCCTGTTAATTTAACATCTTCTGATAATTCTTGGTTTCCAGTTTCATAAAGAACTTGATTAAGAACTTCTAGAATTATAATCCATTCTGGAAAATGTCCTTGTTTCTCTATTAATTTAATTGGATCATAGAAGTTAAATAATTCTATAAAGTTCGATGGTTTATTTTTAAATAAATTCCATATCAAAAAAACTGGATTATCTGTTAAATCTATTCTATCTGTTTCAATATCTGGAATTCCTTCTAATGTTCTCAAAAAATTATCATTACAATAAATACTTTTACCAATATATTCAGGACAACCTTTTAATGATGTTAGTTCATTATCACTACAATCTATATAACCATTTACTTTAGTTGGACCACCTTCTAATGATGTTAATTTGTTTGTACAACAATCAATAAGATTAACTTCTTTAGGACATCCTTCTAATGATGTTAAATTATTATTTATACATACAAAATTCACTCCAACTTTAATAGGAGCATCTTTTAAATTAACCAATTCATTATTAGAGCAATTAAAACTCCTAGTAACTTCTTTAGGTGCTCCTTCTAATGATGTTAAATTATTATTAGAGCAATTAAAATCACCTTTAACTATATTAAATTTTAGAGGCAATTTTTCCAAATCTTCATTATATAAATCAACATCATCATCTACATCAATTGAGCCATCACTATTAATAGTATAATTAGATATGTGATATTCTGCACATATTCTATCAATCTCTTTAAAATTTTCAAATAGTTTAATATATTTCATTTTTTATATATTAAAAATATTAAACCATATTTTTAAAAGTTTATTTTTAAAACTAATTTAAAATTATTTTAAATAAAAACTATTTTATTCAAAATATTATTTATATATTTGTTCTATAATAATTGGAAATTATGAATATTAAAGACACATTTTTGAAACTAACATCTAGAACTTATCCACATGGAACAGAAACAGAATTATTTCATTTATTACCAGAAAATTTAGAAAATGATGCACATGGAAACTTATTTATAAAAATAGGTGAAAGTGATGTTATGTTTACATCTCACTTAGACACAGCAACAAGTGCTAACACATTAGTAAACCATAAAATAGAAAACAACATTATAAAAACAGATGGCACTACTATATTAGGTGCTGATGATAAAGCAGGTGTGACTATAATGTTACATATGATTGAAAATAATATACCTGGACTTTATTACTTTTTCTTAGGTGAGGAAGTTGGTTGTATTGGTTCAAAAGCACTTTCAACTGAACTTAAAAAAGCTAAAATAGAAGGAATTAATAAAGTGATTTCTTTTGATAGAAGAGGAACAGATTCTATCATTACTTATCAATCTTCAAGAAGATGTTGTTCAGATAAATTTGGCGATGCTCTAGCTGAACAATTAAATTTAGCGGATTCAACTTTTAAATATGAAAAAGACACAACTGGTATTCTCACAGATTCAATTCAATTTGTTAGTATTTATCCAGAATGTACAAATATTTCAGTTGGTTATCAATCAGAACATACATTCTCTGAAAGTCAAGATATTGAACACTTAACTAAATTAGCTGAAGCTTGTTTAAAAGTTAATTGGAATGAATTGCCTGTTGAAAGAGATCCTTCAACTACAGAATATAAACCATACACAAGCTATTATGGTGGGTATAGTGATGGTTATGATGATTATGATTATACATATGGTTATACAAAACCTAAATACACTACTAACAAAGCAAATCTAAGAAATGATGAATATTCTTATTTAAATGATAAATTAAGTATAGAATGGTTTCATGACAGTGAATTTGGTTATGTTTCTAATTTTAAATTAGATTCAAAAGGTTTAATTAAAAGTGTTGATTTAGATCCAAAAAGAGTTGAATTTGAAAAAATAAACATTGTCAATTTATTAGTAATGTTAGATTTATCATATGAATCTTTTGAATGGGATGGTTATAAATTGAGTATCAAATACCACGGTGATCATATAACTCATTGCACTAGAAATGATTTAATGGAATATATACCGGAATTCGATTATATTGCAAATCCAATTAATAAAGATATTTATGATGGGGTTGATTATGATGATTTTTTCTATGATTATTAATATATAAAACAATGAAAACTAATGATATTCTATTTTTAGAAAAAAGATTGAAAGAATTAATGGATAGTGAGCAATATGAAAAAGTAGCTATTATTAAAAGATGGATTAAAGAATTAGTTGAAAAGGTTAATGAAATGAAATAATAATTATTATTAATATTTATATCATGATGTCGCATGTTTTACATTTTATTAATCTTTTATTTTAAATTATATATTTCTGCTAACGGTCACTGATATATTTAGTTGAATATAAATTATGAAAAAGAAGAAAGAAAAGAAAGAATACCTAACACCGATGGTTTAAAACCGAGCAAATCGAAACAGCAGTAAATGTAAATGGCGATATGACTGCTGGACAGATAAAAGCGTGTAGAAAGAAATTAATAATACTGCACGAATGCGGTGAAGATAAAAAAGCGTTGATAGAACAGTTAGAAACAATGATTTTAGGATTAAAAACCGATTTTAATTGTTTCGCTTCGTAGTATTACCGATAACGTCTGATGATAAACAATCGTTTTAATGTTGTTTATCATTTGTTATATTTAGTATTTTAAAATTAATTGAAGATATATGAAACTGAAAAACTTAAAACACGAAAACTTTATAGAATTGTGTAAATTGAGATTGAAACACGAAAATAAAGATTTTACTGAAATTACTATCGAAGATGATACATTTGAATATTTCAACGGAGTTTCTTTTATAGTAAAATCTGATAAATGGGCAGACTATCGTTTTTCAGTTTCTTTTGATATGTTTTATCCTAATGAATTTATGTATTTATTAGGATTGGATGTTGAATTTTAAAATATTGAATATAATGTCTGATGATAAACAATCGTTTTAATGTTGTTTATCATTTGTTAGGTTTTGTCATTAATTTGTTTTACCTTTGAAAAAATTAAAAGATATGAAAAAAGAAGATTATATTAAGTGTATTATTTCTGTTATGAATTTCCTCGTCTTATCTGATGATGAAGTAAATGAACAGAAACGTATTAACACTGAGAGTAATTATATGATGATGAAAACTCTTGGTAAGTATGGTTATGATATGATTTCATTTACTGAACATCTATCAGATGAAAACTTATGGGAAAATTCACCTAAAGAATTTTTCAGTGATGATGAGAAGTGTTTATCTTTTTTTATATCTAAACTCAATCAATACTCAAAACAAATTAATGATTGAACCTAACGTTTTGCGGCTTGGCGATGTGCAGCCTTGCAGTAAGTTCAATTTTAGCACAAATGTCATTGGCTGCATATTGCCAAACCGCTGTTACCTGCTGGGTGGATTTTTAGCAGGGATTTTAATTAAAAACGAAATGAAAAACATAACTAAAATTAAAGATTTAAGAGGAAAAACAATAGTTGATACAAAGACATATTGTGGTGATTTGTGGTTAAAATTTTCAGATGATAGTTTTGCAGTATTAGTTGTAAATGATATTACGGAGAGTTTTGGTTATAGAAAAGAAGAAGTAAATCTATACCAATATGGTAAAGATAAAACAGAATATACTCTTGTAAAACTTGGATTAATAACCGAGCAAGAATATAAAAATGCTTGTGATGAAGAAGAAAAAGAAAGGCAAAAAAGACAACAAGAAAGAGAGGAAAAAGAAAGAAAAAGAGTTGAAGAATATGAGTTAGAACAATTGAAAAAACTTTCTGATAAGTACAAAACATAGCCTTGCAGGTAACTATTGCAAATATATTGTCGTTTTAATGCAATATATTTGTTGTTATACTTAGTTAAAAAATTATTTTACAAATTAAAAATAAATATGGAATACAAACTTAACTTAACAGATGAAGAAGAAAAATTGTTTTTACAAGTAGTAGGAACAAGATTAGAACACGTGCAAAAAACACTTTCAGATATGGAAGAAGATGTTCAAAATGATAAAACAGGTAATTTGAAACAACTACAAGATGAATTTAGAACTCATGAAAGTGTTTTGATGAAATTTATGTATGGTGAAGATTTTTCTTCTGGGTTTTCAAGGTATGTATATAATAAAAATTCAAAATAATTTTTTAATTGAGTATAACGGTCACTGATATATTTAGTTGAATACAAACTTAAAATTGAAAAACAAATGATAAAATTTATTAAAAACTTATTTAAAAGAAAAAAACAATTGAATATATCTGTTGTTAGACGTAGTTATCAAGATGTCGAAAAATGGTGTGATGAGAATGGGTATTACATAGGAACATATTGGTTTCCTAATAGATAATTACGTCTAACGTTTGCGGATATATGAATGTAAAAATTTAATTTAGTAGCAATGATAACAACACAAAATTTAACAGAATTAGGTTTTACTGAGGTACTTGACGTATTCACTGGGAAACAAGTTTGGGTTTTAGGTGAAGAAGATACTGAAATATGTGGAAACCCTTGTAGATTACCTATAATTTATTACAACATAGAAACCCAAACTTGTAAAGTAGTTAGGGGCGAATTTTGTGTTGTTCAACGAGAATGTAAATCGGAGGAAGAAATTAGAAAGTTTGTAGAATCTATTAATTTTTTATTTAATATATCCGTTGTTATAAAATCGTTTTAATGTTTTATAACGGTTACAAATAAACACAGTAAAAGATTATGAAAGAACAAATGTTAAAAATAGCAAAAGACCTTGAACAAGGCTCTATAACTGAAACTAAAGCACAAGACCTTTTATTGGGTTTATTTGGTGTTATGAGTATGTTGCCTACCGATGAAGAAATAATCAAACACTCAGAATATTCAACGGATTTTTGGCATCGTAATGGTAGAGACATGAGTGTACCAAGAGAATATTTCTGTGCTGGTGCTGATATGGTACGAAGACACTTTAGAACTAAAAAGGGTGATGCTACAGGCAATTACTCATAACGATACTCAGATATATGTAGTTTTTAACACAAAATTTAATAAAATGGAAGAAAATAAAAATTTAGAACAAAACTTGGATAAGAGTAATGAAAAATTACATATATCTGGTGTTATGAAATGTAATATAATTGAAAGTTGTTTAGAATGTGTTTATTGTAAGTTAAATCCTTATGGTAAAAGTAATGATGAAGATTACACTGGTTATCATTGTACGTGGATTGGGAAAAAGATATGTGATGAAAAGGATTTAACTGAAATATCAAGAATACCAGAATGGTGTAGGAAATATAATGTTTCATAACTATTATATATAAGCAAGTCAAATTAAATAGTTATAAATAAGCAATTTAAATCATTGAAAAGATAGATTATTACGAAATTAGTAAACAAAACTTGAAATATTTGAATTATTATGCTG
>Ga0304730_1000514_pt1 | contig 33613 bp, 34 predicted proteins | sample M_130628_MF_Meta_FD_190474 | JGI IMG/M metagenome (GOLD analysis project Ga0304730, IMG submission 190474) | Freshwater microbial communities from Lake Montjoie, Canada to study carbon cycling - M_130628_MF_MetaG (v2) (version 2) | ecosystem: Environmental > Aquatic > Freshwater > Lake | place...
AATGGCAATGTATAACCTGGATGATTCAATCCGAGATTTTGCTAGAGCGACATTTAATTATGGATTGGTAAGAAAGTACCCAGTATTTCTTTCAACTAAGAACACAATTCTTAAAGCATACGATGGCCGATTTAAAGATATCTTTGCTGAGGTTTTTGAAAAAGAGTTTAAGGCTGAATTTGATAAGAATAAACTTGAGTATGACCACCGATTAATTGATGACATGGTGGCAACCTCACTTCGCTGGGAGGGTGGCTATATCTGGGCATGTAAAAATTATGATGGTGATGTTCAATCAGACACCGTTGCTCAAGGTTATGGTTCACTCGGTCTTATGACCTCCGTACTAATGTCACCAGATGGTAAAACTGTTGAGGCAGAAGCAGCCCACGGCACAGTTACTCGTCACTTTAGGGATCACCAAGCGGGTAAAGCAACATCCACAAATCCGATTGCATCAATATTTGCTTGGACACAAGGATTAGCTCACCGAGCAAAGTTAGATAACAATCCTAAGGTAGCTGAGTTCGCAAAAACTTTAGAGCGAGTATGTATTGAAACTGTTGAGAGTGGCAAAATGACAAAGGATCTTGCCATCTTGATTAGTAAAGATGCACCTTGGCTTAATACCCAAGAATTCTTAGCGGCAATTGATGATAATTTAAAGAAGGTGATGGCATAAATATTAAATAAAAAAGCCCCATTCAAATGAGTGGGGCTTTTTTATTTATTGATTAATTTATGCGAGCACCAGATGTTGCATCAAATAGATGAACTACATCAGGGTTAACGCCAACAGTCACAGTTTGACCAGCTTTAGGTGGATTCTTTGGATCCCATCTAATAATTACTTGGCCACGCTCCTCAGCTGTATTAGCAAACTTCAACGCCTTATCTAATGGCTTGCCGTAGACATAAGCATCTGAACCTAACTCTTCAACCATCTCAACTGCGACCTCAAAACCAGTAGAGGCTGCAGTTAATCCTTCTGGTCTGATTCCAACAGTTACAGATGATCCAGCAGATACTGGAACAGCAATTGAAAGATTACCTAGAATTGCTTTTCCACTAGATACTGATGCAGATAACAAGTTCATAGCAGGTGAGCCAATAAAGCCGGCTACGAAAACATTTTGTGGTTTTTCATAAAGATTTTTTGGGGTATCAACTTGTTGTAGTAAGCCATCTTTAAGAACAGCAACTCGATCACCCATTGTCATCGCTTCTACCTGATCATGGGTTACATAAACAGTAGTAATTCCAAGGCGACGCTGTAGTGTTGCAATTTGCGTACGAGTTGCAACTCGAAGTTTTGCATCCAGATTTGATAGTGGCTCATCCATTAGGAAAACTTGTGGCTCGCGCACAATTGCGCGCCCCATTGCTACTCGCTGACGTTGACCACCAGATAGTGCTTTAGGTTTTCGATCTAAGTAATCTACTAAATCTAATAATTTTGCAGCCTCTAAAACTCTCCGGTCGCGTTCCTCTTTTGCAATACCGGCAATTTTTAGAGCAAAGCCCATGTTTTCTGCCACTGACATATGTGGGTAGAGGGCGTATGACTGAAAGACCATTGCAATATCGCGATCTTTAGGTGCAACATTAGTTACATCTTTATCACCGATGAATATTGATCCAGTATCAATCTCTTCAAGGCCGGCTAACATGCGAAGTGAAGTTGATTTACCGCAACCTGAAGGTCCAACTAATACTAAAAATTCACCATCATTAATAGTCAGATCTAATTTATCTACTGCTGGCTTGGTAGTTCCTGGATAGATACGTGATGCCTGCTTAAATATAACTGAGGCCATGGTTAGCACTCCTTCTTCCGGGTGGTACGTACCCGACGATCCGTTGGATGAAGGTCTTACGTTTGTAAGAGTTGGCACAGGCTACGGTAGAAACGCAGAAAAGGGGCAGTGGCGGGAAGATATGCGCTCACTTAGCACCCCATGCTTGCCCACAGTTATCATTAGATATATGGCCGATGGCGCTTTAACAAGCATCGTAATCGTTTTAGCTCTAATTGCAGTGGGCGGAATCTTTGTTGCTGCAGAAATTGCTCTCATCTCACTTCGTGAGTCTCAAATTAAGCAGATCGCAATCATGGGCAAACGTGGCGCCCGAGTGGCGGCCTTAACTAAACATCCAAATAGATTTTTAGCTGCTGCCCAAGTAGGAATTACTGTTTGCGGATTTTTATCAGCTGCCCTTGGCGCTGAACAGTTAGGACAATATGTAATTCCAAGGCTCGAGCAACTTGGGATCTCCAGTGGTAGTAGTGAAATTTTATCTATCGTTGGCATCACCTTAGTGATTGCTTATATATCTTTGGTATTTGGTGAGTTAGTGCCAAAACGGCTTGCGCTATATAAGACAGAGGCAATTGCGCTCGCTTCTGCTGCAACAATTGATCGAATCGCAATTATATTTAAACCAATTATTTGGCTTGTTTCTCACTCAACTGATTTGGTGATGAAACTATTTGGTATTAATGCTAAAACTCCAAGAAATGAAATCTCAGAAGCTGAGTTAATGGATTTAGTTAGCGGGCACGCAGATTTAACTAAAGAAGAGCGGGAAATTGTCACGGAGGTCTTTAAATCAAGTGATCGCTTGATTTATGAGGTGATGGTGCCAAGATCAGAAGTTGATTTTCTAGATGCTTCATTGACAATCTCACAAGCTAGAAAAATAGTTGTAAAACTCACCCACTCTCGTTACCCAGTTGTTCGTGGCAGTGGTGATGATGTAATTGGATTTTTGCATGCCAGAGATTTATTAGATCCAAAGCTAGATGATGCCCAACTGACAATTATGGAGATCGTTAGAAATATAATGTTTTTGCCAAGGAGTAGTCAGGTTTTACAAGCATTAACTGAGATGCGTAGCAAACGGCAACATATTGCAATAGTGCTTGATAAAAATGGTGGCACAAATGGAATTATTACCCTTGAAAATTTAGTTGAATGTTTAATTGGGCAGATTCAGGATGAATATGATGGGCATGAAACACAGCCAGAACCTAAAGCTCGAGCCGGTGATATTGAAATTAGTGGTGAAGTTTTACTTTCAGACCTGCTGGAATCTAAGGATATTTTGTTGCCCGCTGGTCCATATGAAACTGTAAGTGGTTTTATTGCCCATTATTTAGGGCGAATTGCGCAGGTTAATGATGTAATTCGAATTAACGGAGCACGCTTTACAATTATCAGTATGAATGGCAAGCAGGTAGGTAAATTATTACTTGCCAGGGATGATGTGAAGTAATGAGCAAAAAACGAGTTCTATCGGGCATTCAACCAACTCATGATTCATTTCATCTTGGTAATTACCTTGGCGCCCTGAAGCAGTGGGTGGCGTTACAGCAAGATAATGATGCGTTTTACTGTGTAGTTGATTTACACGCACTTACTGTAGAAACTGATCCAAAATTATTAGAAAAGCGAACACTTTTATCTGCCGCACAGTTAATTGCAATTGGTGTTGACCCAAAACAATGCACATTATTTATTCAATCTCACGTCCCAGCACATAATCAATTAGCTTGGGTACTTGAGTGCATAACTGGGTTTGGTGAAGCAGGGCGTATGACCCAATTTAAAGATAAGTCACAAAAGGGTGGAACTGATCGAACCAATGTTGGTTTATTTACATATCCGATTCTGCAAGCAGCAGACATTTTGTTATATCAAGCAGATTTTGTGCCAGTAGGTGAGGATCAACGTCAGCATATTGAATTAACCAGAGATTTAGGCCAAAGATTTAATAGTAAATACAAAGAGGTTTTTAACATTCCACAATCTCAAATAATTAAATCACTTGCAAAAATTAATGATCTACAAGATCCAACTGCCAAGATGAGTAAATCTGCCGCTTCCATGTCTGGTGTGATTGAGCTATTGGATTCACCTGAGGCCACAATCAAAAAATTTAAATCAAGTGTTACCGATGCTGGGAAAGAGGTTAAATTTGATGAGAAGGAAAAAGCTGGTATCTCAAACTTGCTAACTATTCACTCAGCTCTCTCTGGCAAATCAATTGCTGAATTAGAAACTCAATTTGCTGGTAAAGGCTATGGTGATTTTAAAGCTGAGGTTGCCGATGTAGTTGTGCAAGCGTTCACCCCAATTCGCAAGCGCACTGAAGAGTTGATGAATGACCAAGCTGAGTTACTTCGCATACTTAAGTCCGGCGCAGAGAAAGCTAATCAAGTAGCTAGTAAAACCTTATCTGATGTTTATGCCGCTTTAGGTCTGATTAAAAATGGCTAAGCGCTTACTTTCATTTGGTTTATCGCTTTTACTAATCACAGCCCTATTAACTCCATCGGCTAACGCAGCCGGCGTAAAAATTGCGATCGCATACGAAGTTGGTGGCAAAGGGGATAATGGTGTAAATGATTTAGCATCTGTTGGATTAGAGCGCGCGATCAAAAAATATAAGCTTTCCAGATTGGATATCAGAGAACAGATCACCGATGGCACATTAGGGGATCGAATCACTAGGGTTAGATTTTTAGCAAGAAGTAAGTATCAATTAATTATTTGTGTTGGCTCAGGTTATGCCGATACCGTAAAACGCATTGCTAATGAATTTCCGAACACTCAATTTGCAATAATCGATGATGAATCTGTTGGATTAACCAATGTTTCAAATCTTTCTTTTGCAACTAGCGAAGGTATTTATTTAGCCGCAGTCGCTCTAGCTTCAGCGAGCAAGAGTGGAAAAGTTGGATTTATTGGTGATAAATCCCAGAGTAGTTCAAGTAATTATGCAATAGCTTTTAGTAAAGGCGCACTAGCTGCAAACTCAAAGATAAAGGTAAGTAGTTATTTAGGTGATGTCACTGTATCTGATGAAATTATTAAGCAAATTAATACTGGGGTTGATCAGATATTTTCTACTTGGTCAAAATCAGATGAAGCAATCTCAACTATTGCATCATTTAGTAAGAGCAGTAAAAAAACCTTAATCTCTGGTGTTTTACCGGAGCAGTATTTTTTAAATTTTTCAGCCGGCAAGAAGAATCAGTACCTTGTATTGAATAAAAGGTTTGACTTTGCGGTAGAACAGATAATTGCAACTGAGATTGCTGGGAAAAATATGTTAGATATTCTTGATGCCAATAAAGGAATCTACGGTCATCGCTACAACCTTAAAGATGGTGGTCTTTCTGTGAAGCTAGTTAATGGCGGTACTTTTTCAACCAAAACTCGTTCTATTCTTGAAGATCTAAAGGCTGGGCGGGTTAAAAACCTGCCAAATTCTCAGTAATCCTCTAAAAAGTTTAAACTCTGTATTTAGGGTTTAAGTAATTCTAAAGAAATCGTAATGAAAGGCCATGGGCGCCGTTATAGGGGTAACACCCATCCCCGATAAGGTCAGCACACAACTTACCCCAATAACAATTTGGGTCTTAGTCCTTGGGAGGGATTTTGAAAAAATCACACAAGCTCGTAGTGGCTATCGCAGCCGCGTCATTAATGGTTCCAGTTGCACTTGCACCAGCAAATGCTGCCGGAGTTAAGCAAAAGGTTTGCGTTGCGCTAGATACTGGCGGAATCAACGATAAATCATTCAACGAACTTTCATATGCAGGCGCAAAAGCTGCTAAAGCAAAGGGCTATGCATCATCTGTTGAGTATTTACCAGCAGGTAAGTCATACGATGAGAACGTAAAGAAGTTTGTAGATAAGAAGTGCACAGTAATTGTTGGTGTTGGCTATTTACTAGGTGATGCTATGACTGCTTCAGCTAAAGCAAACCCTGGAATCAAATACATTATGGTTGATTATGTTATCGACGCGCCAAATGCAAAAAGCCTAACTTATAAGACAAATGAAAGCTCATTCCTTGCTGGATATATGGCTGCTGGTTATTCAAAGACTGGCGTAGTTGCTACTTACGGTGGCGCACCAATTCCAACAGTTTCAATCTTCATGGATGGGTATGCTCAAGGTGTTGAGTACTACAACGATGTTAAAAACAAGTCTGTCAAGGTTCTCGGTTGGGATAGAAAAACAAAAACTGGAACATTCGTTGGTGGATTCACAGATCAAGTTAAGGCAAAAGAGTTTTCTGTAGCCTTTGAAGCACAAAAAGCAGATGTGATTTTCCCAGTAGGTGGATCACTTGTTGTAGGAACTGTTGATAACTCACTTAAGAGCGGAAAATCAGTTGCTCTTTGGGTAGATGCAGATTCTCACCTAGCAGCACCTAAGTACGACTCAGTTGTAATGCTTTCAGTTCTTAAGGGACTGGCAATAAGCGTTGAGCAAGCTATCAAAACAGTTTATGATGGCAAATTCACCAAAACAACCTATGTTGGTACTTTAAAGAATAAGGGTGTTTCAATTTCTCCACTTTATGGAAAATACAAATCATCTCTTATTTCAAAAGAACTACAAACTGAAGTTGCTGATCTAGCAACAAATATTGCTGCTGGTTACATCTCAGTAGAGTAAATAGTAGCTAGAACAATTAATTAAAACTCTGGCCGAGTTAAGAAATTAACTTAGCCAGAGTTTTAATTTATTCAAGACAGAAAGTTGCAAAATGTCACTAGAAATTAAAGGTATTACCAAGAAATTTGGTGAGTTAGTTGCTAATGACTCAATTAATTTAAAAGTAAACAACAGCCAAATTCTGGCGATACTCGGCGAAAATGGTGCAGGCAAGTCCACCTTAATGAATATTGTCTATGGCTTGTTGTCCGCAGATTCAGGCGAAATTTTAATAGATGGAAAAAAAGTTGAGATTAATTCTCCCGCCGATGCACTTGCGGTTGGAATTGGCATGGTCCATCAACATTTTATGTTAGTGCCGGTATTTACAGTGGCAGAAAATATTGTATTAGGCCATGAGCAGAGCCAACGCGGAGTTATAACTTTAACTGACGCAAAAGCTAAAATAAAGAGAATCTGCGATGAGTTCAAGTTTGAAATTGATCCTGATGCATTAATTGAAAATTTGCCGGTAGGTGTGCAACAGCGAGTAGAAATAATTAGAGCACTTATGTATGAAGCTAAAGTATTAATCTTGGATGAACCAACTGCTGTATTAACCCCGCAAGAAACCGATGAGCTACTTAATATGATGAAGGTATTAAAATCTAAAGGAACATCGATAATTTTTATTACTCATAAACTCCGTGAAGTAAAGGAAGTCGCAGACCAAATAACTGTTATTAGAAGAGGAAAAGTAGTTGGCACTTTAGATCCAGCTACTTCACAAGAAGAGTTGGCAAGTTTAATGGTGGGAAGAGACGTTGACTTAAAAGTAGACAAATCAAATAGTTCCCCAGGTGAAACTATTTTAAAAATAGATGGATTAAATATTTACGATGGATCAGGAAGAGCGATTGTTTCAAATCTTTCTATTTGCATTAAATCAGGAGAAATCCTTGCAATTGCAGGAGTTCAAGGTAATGGGCAGAGTGAGATTGCAAGAGCAATTATGAATCTAGAACCACATGTCACAGGTTCAGTAAAGATTGAAGGTTCTGAAATTCTCGGCAACACAGTTCATGAAAGCATTAAATCTGGAATAGCATTTATCCCCGAGTCTCGCGAGTTAGATGGACTTATTGGAAGTTTTTCTATAGCTGAAAATTTAATTCTAAATACTCATGATGTTGAACCTTTTGCTAAATTTGGTCAACTCTCTAAGAGTGCAATTGCTAATAATGCAAGTGAAAGAGTTAAAGAATTTGATATAAGAACTCAGAGCATTAATGACAGTGCCAGCTCCCTATCTGGTGGAAATAAGCAGAAAGTAGTCCTTGCGCGAGAGCTATCTAGGAATGTAAAAGTTGTTGTTGCATCTCAACCAACTCGTGGGCTAGATGTTGGCTCAATTGAATTTGTGCATGAAAGAATTCTTGCAGAACGCGCATCAGGTAGGGCTATTTTACTTATCAGCACTGAACTAGATGAAGTGATAGCACTTGCAGACCGAATTGCTGTGATCTACCGGGGTGAGATCTTGGGAATTGTTGAGCCATCAGTAACACGTGAGAAATTAGGACTGATGATGGCAGGGGTTAAATAATGTTGAAAGGACTGGAATCATTTCGCAAGGCAATCTTTATACCTTTTATAGCTATTATTTTCGCTTTTTTTATTGGCGGAATAATTATTGCACTTTCAGATTCTGAAGTTTTGGCAAACATCAAATCTCCAGGCAAGTTTCTTACATCAGTTGGTGCAAAAATGGGAAATTCATACTTAGCGATTTTCCAAGGCTCAATTTATGATGTAAACCTGGCGAGAGGGGAATCATTTTTTAAGGGATTTTACCCACTCTCCGATACAGTAGTAAATGCCATACCGTTAATTCTTACTGGGCTAGCAGTGGCACTTGCTTTCAAATCTGGATTGTTTAATATCGGCGCACAAGGCCAATTCATTTTTGGTGCTATTGCAGCATCGTACGTTGGATTTAAATTTGAATTTACTCCAATACTTCACGTATCTCTTGCACTTATAGCTGGAATGATTGCTGCTGGAATATATGGCGGGATCGTCGGTCTTCTAAAAGCAAAAACAGGTGCGCATGAAGTAATTGTCACTATTATGCTTAATTACATTGCATCATTTTTCATTTTATGGATTTTAAAAACTAAAACTTTTTTAAGACCAGATAGTATTAATCCAATTGCACCTGAAGTTAAGCAAAGTGCTCAACTACCACAATTTCTTGGTGAAGATTTAAGAATTCATTTAGGTATTTTTATAGCACTTTTAGTTGCAGTATTTGTCTGGTGGCTATTAAATAAAAGCACATTAGGGTTTAAATTTAGGGCGGTTGGAGCTAATTCAAGTGCTGCAAGAACTGCTGGAATTTCTACCGGATTTGTAACATTTATAACTATGTTTATCTGCGGTGCACTTGCTGGCCTTGGTGGCGCAGTTCAGGTATTGGGCACAAACCATGCTCTAAGCCCTGAAATAGGCAACAGCTATGGATTTGATGCAATCACAGTGGCTTTATTAGGGAGAGCCACAGTACTTGGAACCGTCTTGGCAGCCTTTCTATTCGGGGCTCTGCAAACTAGTGGTTTGAACCTACTTTCCGTTACTGGAACTCCATTTGAAATTGTGCAGGTCATCCAAGCTTTAATTGTACTTTTTATTGCAACACCTGCATTGGTCAAGTTTATTTTCCGCATCAAAAAGGACGTATCTGATAAATCAATTGCGGCTAAGGGTTGGAACGGCTAATGAGCATTCTAAGTGCAAATCAAGCTCGCCAGAAACGTGGAATTATTGCGATGTTGGTAATGTTTTTTCTATTCACAAATATTTTCTATTTTAGATCAAACAAGGTAGAGGACATTACTTTTGGTTTTATTGTTGACAAGGAATGGCAATTATTAAATGAATGGCAAATCAGCTCTAAATCAGGTGCTGCGCTATTTTTGATTATCTCTTTACTTGGAATAGGCGTAGCTTATTTACAATTTAAGAGAAGTAAGAATATATTGCTTGGTAGCTTCATATTTGGTTTTGGAAGTATTTTAGCTTTCATCTGCTGGACAGCAAGCGGTAAATTTGTTCCATTTACTGGGATACTACAAGGCGCAGTTATGTTCTCAGTCCCGTTAATTTTCGGTTCAATGTCTGGCTTGTTGTGCGAAAAATCAGGTGTAATTAATATCGCTATCGAAGGCCAATTATTGTTTGCTGCCTGCATCTCTGCAATGATCGCCAGTGTAAGTCAGAATGTATTTGTTGGGCTGTTATTTGCGCCCGTTGCTGGAGCACTTGTTTCGCTGCTGCTCGCATTTTTTGCAATTAAGTACCAAGTTGATCAAGTGATTTTAGGGTTCGTGCTTAACGTTCTGGTAATAGGAATAACTGGCTTTATCTACTCAAAATTATTAATTCCTTATGGTGATACTTGGAATGCTGGTCCAACATTTAACCGAATATCTATTCCGTTTTTATCGCAAATACCAGTAATTGGTCCGGTATTTTTTAATCAAACAATTGTGGTTTATTTAATGTATGCAATCGTTGGAATTATTCAATTTACACTCTTCAAGACTCGTTGGGGGTTAAGGACTAGAGCTATTGGTGAACTTCCAATTGCAGCGGATAGTGTGGGAATTGATGTTAATCGCTTACGTTATAAAAATGTTCTACTTGCTGGTTTAGTAGCAGGAATTGGCGGATCGTATTTCACATTGGGAGCAGTTGGAAGTTTCACGAAAGAGATGACCTCTGGGGCAGGCTTTATTGCATTGGCATGTTTGATTTTTGGTAAGTGGACGCCAAGAGGAGCGGTAACTGCTGCTTTATTCTTTGGCTTTACGACTAGTTTGCAAGGAAATCTCTCAATTATGGGTTCATCTATCCCATCCGAATTTATGTTGATGGTGCCTTATGTAGCGACAATAATTGCGGTATCGGGCTTAGTTGGGCGAGTAAGAGCCCCGGCGGCAGATGGAATTCCATACTCACGCGGTAATAAATAGATTATTTTCGTAGGAGAATTACCCCATGGATGTTAATTGGGATCAGCTTCATCAGGCAGCAATAGATGTAATGAAAAATGCATATGCGCCATATTCAAAATTTAAAGTCGGTGTTGCCGGCTTAGTTTCAGATGGCAGAGTTGTGGTTGGTTGCAATAGTGAAAACGCAAGTTATGGTGTTGGCTTATGCGCTGAGTGCGGATTAGTTTCTTCGTTAACCGCTACCGGCGGTGGCCGATTAATTGCAGTTGTTTGTGTTGATGGTAACGGAGAATATTTATCTCCATGTGGAAGGTGTCGGCAATTACTATTTGAACACGGTGGAGATCAAATGTTATTCATGAGCCCAGAAGGTCCAAAACCATTTTCAACCCTACTTCCTTGGGCTTTTGGTCCAGAGGATCTTAAATAAATGAGTGAAAGATTTGCAGCAGTAGAGGTAATTTCAGCAAAGCGTGACAAACAAGAGTTAAGTAACGAACAAATTGACTGGACCGTTGACGCATATACTCGCGGGATAATTGCAGATGAGCAGATGTCTGCGTTGTTAATGGCGATACTTTTAAATGGTATGAATAACCGAGAAATCTCGCGGTGGACCGATGCAATGATTTCAAGCGGTGAACGAATGAGTTGGACGATGCTAGATCGGCCAACTGTTGATAAGCATTCAACAGGTGGAGTTGGTGACAAAATTACTTTACCTCTTGCACCACTAGTTGCAGCATGTGGTGCGGCTGTTCCACAACTATCTGGTCGCGGCCTTGGCCATACTGGCGGCACATTAGATAAATTAGAATCCATTAAAGGCTGGAAAGCTTCCCTTTCCAATAATGAGATGTTAAAAGTGCTGCAAGAGTGTGGCGCAGTAATTTGCGCAGCTGGTGCTGGTCTTGCACCTGCCGATAAAAAACTCTACGCACTTCGCGATGTAACTGGAACTGTTCAGGCAATTCCATTAATTGCCTCATCAATTATGAGCAAGAAAATTGCTGAAGGAACAAGTGCGCTAGTTCTTGATGTTAAGACTGGCTCTGGTGCTTTTATGAGTAACCCAAAGGATGCTGCATTACTTGCTCGAACTATGGTTGATTTAGGAAAACGTGCCGGGGTCACAACTCGTGCACTAGTTACTGCAATGGATGTCCCACTGGGATTAACTGCTGGAAATGCACTAGAAATACGAGAAACCCTTGAAGTTCTATCAGGGGGCGGCCCAAGTGATGTTATTGAACTGACACTTTTACTTGCTAATGAGATGCTCGATGCAGTTGGTATTAAACCAAAGGTTGATCCAGCTACTGCATTAAAAAATGGAATGGCAATGGATGTTTGGCGCAAAATGATTAAAGCTCAAGGTGGAGATAATGATGCACCTCTACCGGTAGCTAAGGAAAAGTTAGAGATTAAAGCAAGTGCATCTGGAAAACTGTTAACTTTAGATGCAATGAAGGTTGGCGTATCTGCATGGCGACTAGGTGCTGGTCGGCAAAAACAAGGTGAAGTTCTACAACTTGGTGCTGGCATTGAAATACATGCAAAACCTGGAGATATTGTTAAAGAGGGTGAAAAGATTTTAACTTTATACACTGATGAATCTGACAGATTTGATCGTGCGAAAGAGGCTTTGATTGGCGCTTTTTCAATTGGTGGTAAGGATGATCAAATTAACCGATTACCATTAGTAATTGAACGAATTGAGGGTTAAGTGTCACTAACAAACACACCAACAGCTGATCAAATAAAGCGAGTTCCAAAGGCGCTTTTACATGATCATTTAGATGGTGGCTTGCGACCAGAAACTATTATTGAGATTGCCCAAAAAATCGGGTATAAAAAATTACCGACTGAAGATCCAAAGAAATTAGCAGAATGGTTTGAAGAATCCTGTAATTCTCACTCACTTGTGCGCTACCTAGAAACTTTTTCTCACACAATTGCTGTTATGCAAACAAAGGAAGCAATTATTCAAATAGCACGAGAGTGCGCAATTGATTTAGCGCGAGATGGTGTTGTCTATGCTGAGGTTAGGGGAGCACCCGAGTTATTTACTGAACAAGGTTTAACTCTTGATCAAGTAGTTGAAGCGACTACCGAAGGCTACAAACAGGGAATGGCGGAAGCAGCGCGAGAAGGTAAAAAGATTAGAGTTGAATCATTACTTTGTGGAATGAGACAAAATAATAGATCGCAAGAGGCAGCAGCAGCTGTCATTAAATATCGCAATAAAGGTGTTGTTGGTTTTGATATCGCTGGCCCCGAAGATGGTTTTCCGCCAACTAATCAATTAGAAACATTTGAGTATTTACGAAAAGAGAATGCCCACTTCACAATTCATGCCGGTGAGGCTTACGGCCTGCCCTCAATCTGGGAAGCGATTCAAATTTGTGGCGCCGAAAGATTAGGCCATGGAGTTCGAATTATTGATGATATTGATTTCTCAGGTAGCACACCAAAACTTGGCCCACTTGCCTCATATGTAAGAGATCGAAGAATTCCGCTAGAGCTATGCCCAACATCTAATCTTCAAACCGGAGCTGCTAAAACTTATGCAGAACACCCAATTGGAATTTTATCCAAACTTCGCTTTCGCGTAACTTTAAATACTGATAATCGATTAATGAGTAATACCACTATGACAAATGAAATGACTCAGTGTGTTAAATCCTTTGACTGGAAGTTTGCAGATCTACAGCGAGTAACAGTTAATGCGCTAAAGAGTTCCTTTATCCCATTTGAAGAGCGGCTTGAAATTATTGAAAAGACTGTAAAACCAGCTTACGCAGCAATATCTGCTGAATAACTAAATTCCGATTGGATGCCAGACTGTTTTTTGCTCCATAAAACTAAGTATTCGCTCTGGATGATTTTCAGGATTAAATCTAAAGATTCGCTTTAAATTATCAGCACCAACAAGCTTTAATTCCTCTTCTTGCTTTTTACTAAGACCTGCAACATCAACTCCATCAATTTCCATATGAGATCCAACCCAAGGAGCTAATTCAGCACTCTTACCGGTCAATATATTTACAACTCCGCTTGGAAGATCACTTGTTGCCAGAACCTCACTTAATGTAATTGCTGGCAACGGAAAGTTTTCACTTGCAACCAAGACTGTAGTGTTTCCACCGGCAAGTACTGGAGCTAAAGTTCTTACTACCCCAAGTAGTGAAGGTTTACTCTCCGCGAATATTGCAACCACTCCTAACGACTCCGGTGTAGTGAAGTTATAAAATGGGCCTGATACTTGGTTGACAGAGCCAGTTATAGAAGATAATTTGTCACACCAGCCTGAGTACCAAACCCAGGTATCGATTGCTTCTTCTACCTGAAGTTTTGCAGCCTTGGCGGTAACGCCTTCTAATGCGCAGATTTCATCAACAAATTGCTCACTTCTACCTTCCATAATTTCAGCAATGCGGTACAAAATTTGGCCACGATTAAAAGCAGTTGCATTAGCCCAACCAGGTTGTGCAGATTTTGCTGCTACAACTGCATCTCTTAGATCTTTTCGAGATGCAAGAGATGGGTTAGCAATAAATTTCTTGTTAGCCCCTTTTATTTCATATACTCGGCCAGATTCACTTCTTGGAAAGGCGCCGCCAATAAATAACTTATAGGTCTTATTTACATCTAATCTACTCATTTGCTCACCCGTGCTTCTGAGGTCAAATAACCAGCTAATCCGTGGCGACCACCCTCACGACCCCAGCCAGACTCTTTATAACCACCAAATGGGCTAGCAGGATCAAATTTATTAAATGTATTACTCCAAATTACACCAGCTTTTAATTGCTTTGCTGCCCATAAAACTTTTGAACCTTTATCACTCCAAATACCAGCAGATAATCCATACATAGTGTTATTTGCTTTCTCAATACCTTCAGCAGGAGTTCTAAATGTTAAGACCGATAAAACAGGTCCAAATATTTCCTCACGTGCGATTCGATGTGATTGGGATACGCCGGTAAATATTGTTGGGGGATACCAGAAACCTTTACTTGGTAATTTGCATTCAGGTGACCAACGTTTAGCACCTTCGGCATCACCAGTATTTGAAATCTCATGGATCCGATTTAATTGTTCTTTTGAGTTAATTGCTCCAAGATCAGTGTTCTTATCCATTGGATCGCCAACTCTAATTAAACTCATTCGCTTCTTAAGCTTTTCCAGCAGCTCATCAGCAATATTTTCTTGAAGTAATAATCTAGAACCAGCGCAGCAGACATGGCCTTGATTGAAGAAAATACCGTTCACAATTCCTTCAACTGCCTCATCAATTGCGGCATCATCAAACACAAGGTTTGCTGCTTTTCCACCTAATTCTAAAGTTGCACTCTTCTTTGTGGCAGATATTGACCTAGCAATCGCTTTTCCAACCTCAGTAGAACCAGTGAAGGCAACCTTATTTATATCTGGATGGTTAACAAGGGCGGCTCCGGTGATTCCGTCACCAGTAACAATATTTACTACTCCCTCTGGCAAACGGGCTTGCTGGCAAACTTGAGCAAATAACAATGCAGTTAGTGGAGTCGTCTCTGCAGGTTTTAGGACAACAGTGTTGCCAGCAGCAAGAGCAGGAGCAATTTTCCAAGCAAGCATAAGTAGCGGAAAGTTCCAAGGAATTATTTGTCCAACTACACCAACCGGTTTTGGCTTGCTACCAACTCCGGCATACTCTAATTTGTCTGCCCACCCGGCGTGATAGAAAAAATGCGCAGCAGCAAGTGGGATGTCAGTGTCACGAGACTCTCTAATTGGCTTTCCATTATCTAGTGTTTCTACAACTGCAAACTCACGTGCTCGCTCCTGCATAATTCGAGCGATTCGATATAGATATTTTCCACGCTCTTTAGCGGGCATCTTTGACCATACCTTTGTAAAGGCTAATCGGGCGCTTTTAACAGCTAGATCAATGTCTAACTTATCTGCATAGCCAATCTTTGAAAGTAACTCCTCAGTTGCTGGGTTAATTGTGTTAAATGTCTTCCCTTTTTTAGGATCAACAAATTTTCCATTTATAAATAGTCCGTAAGAATTTGCAATATTTGCAATCGCATTTGATTCAGGGGCACTTGCGTACTCAAAGCCGCTCATAACACTCCTAATCAATAGTTACGTAATTAGCACTAGCGTAGTGCCCAGTCCGTAACTTCATTCGTTGCATGAGTAAATCATTTAGAAGTGCACTCGCCCCAATTCTAAAGAGGGATGGATTTAGCCAATCTGGTCCAGCTGTCTCATTAACTAGCACCAACTGTTTGATAGCATCTTTTGTGGTTCGAATGCCACCGGCAGGTTTAACGCCAATCTTTGTTCCAGTTAAGGCATAGTAATCTCTAACAGCTTCTAGCATCACCAATACAACTGGCGCAGTTGCAGCCGGAGCAACTTTACCGGTACTTGTTTTAATAAAATCAGCACCGGCTAGCATTGCAAGGTATGAAGCTTTACGGACATTGTCATAGGTTACTAACTCGCCAGTTTCTAAAATAACCTTCAAATGCGCTTTATCTCCACATAGTCCTTTAATAATTTTAATTTCTTCAAATACTTCACCAAGCCGGCCAGATAAAAATGCCCCACGATCAATAACCATATCAATCTCATTTGCACCGGCGTTAATAGCATCTTGAGTATCTAATTCTTTAACTGCCCGGTTTGCTCTGCCAGATGGGAAAGCGGTGGCAACTGCAGCTACTGGAATATCTCTTCCACCAATTGCATCTAATTCATTACGCGCAATTTTTACCATATCGTTGTAAACACAAATGGCTCCAACCGATGGAACAGTTAAATCAGTTGGATCTGGTCTGACTGCTTTTGCGCATAGTGCTTTAACTTTTCCAGGTGTATCAGCACCTTCAAGAGTTGTTAGATCTACCATGCTGATCGCCATATCAATTGCCCATGCCTTACTTGAAGTTTTAATGCTTCTAGTAGAAAGCATTGCAGCTCTAGCCTCAGCACCAACCTGATCTACTGGTGGAAGATCTGAAAGGAATTTTTTCAGTGAAGCTTCACTGCCATCGATAATCATGAGAGTACTTTAGTCAATGCTTCCTTTATTTGCGATACCAAGGATGTTGCCTGAGCATTAGTACCAGATACAACTTCTATATAACATTTAAGTTTTGGCTCAGTACCAGATGGCCTAATAATTACCCGGATTTGGTTTTCATACGTAAGCCTGATTCCAGGTGTAGGAAAACTATTTGACTTGCTTAGATCTTCAGCAATAAGCAGTTTGTTTCCACAAAGATCTGCTGGTGAATTCTTAACTATCCGAGACAGCAAGTCATCAATTTGGGTTAAATCATTAAATCTTAATGAAATTTGCTCAGTCTTATGAAAACCAAACTCTTCATATACTGCATCTAAATAATCACAAAGTGAGGTTTTGTTTTTATCTAATTCACCGGCTAACTGAGCAATTATTACGGCAGCACTAATTCCATCCTTATCATTAACTACAGCTGGATCTACACAGTAACCAAGTGCTTCTTCGTAGCCAAAAATTAATTTGTTTGTTTTTGAGATCCATTTAAAGCCAGTTAATGTTTCATAAAATGCGATTCCATTTTTCTTAGCAATTTTTGCAAGCAAGGAAGATGAAACTAATGAGTTTGCCACTGCAATATCTTTATTCATATTCTTACTAATTAAATAAAATCCAAGTATTGTTCCAACCTCATCACCTCTAAGCATTCGCCAGCCAGTTCGAAGATCATTTACAGCCACAGCGCATCTATCAGCATCTGGATCATTTGCAATTATAAGATCAGCATTATTTTCTTTAGCATAAGCAATTGCTAAATCAATTGCGCCAGCCTCTTCAGGGTTTGGAAATGGAGTAGTTGGAAAATCTGGATCTGGGCTTTCTTGTTCAGTTACCAATATTGGCGGTGCAAACTTGGCTTTTTCAAAAACTTTAATAAATGTTTCACTTCCCACTCCATGCAGGGCGGTATAAACAATCTTTAATTGATTTGGAGTTATCACCAAGTTTGAAACTGAGGTGATGTAATCATTAATTACTGACTCACTAACTATTTCAAACGTTTTATTTCTAATCGGGGATAAATCTGCTTTTGCTATTTCATCTGATATTTCCAAGTCAACTGGTGAAATAATTTGAGATCCGCGATAGTTAACACCGTTTACCACCCCGCCTAAATAAACCTTATAGCCATTATCAATTGCTGGATTATGGCTTGCAGTAACCATGATTCCAACATCTACTTTTAGATTATTTACCGCAAATGCTAAAACAGGAGTCGGTAGCGCTCTTGGTAGAAGGTAAGTTTTAAATCCGGCACCGGAGAATATTTCAGCACTGTCTTGGGCAAACTGATCAGAGCCATGTCTAGCATCTTTTCCAATTACAACTGAGGTTAGATTATTTTTCTTCATGAAGGAGGCAATTCCACTTGCTGTCCTACTAACCACTGCTCGATTCATACAAGATGGTCCAGGTCCAATTGGGCCCCGCAAGCCGGCAGTTCCAAATTGAAGAAATCCGTTAAAACATTTCTTTAGCTCAACTTCATTTTTTTCTGTAAGCCATTTACTTAATTGTTCAGCCGTACTTTTATCAGGATCATTCTCGATCCACTCTTGAACCTCAAAACGTAGCTGATCTGAGATCACAGCTTTGGCAAAACCTTTGCCAACAAACTACCCATTCGATCTGCAGCAGCTTTGCCAGCAGCAATTACCTCGGCATGATTTAGTTTTTCACCAGTTACGCCAGCTGCAGCATTTGTAACCAAAGATATTGCAAGTATTTTTGCGCCAAGTGCGTGAGCCGCAATAGCTTCTGGAACAGTAGACATGCCAACTAAATCAGCACCCATTGTTCGCATCATTCGAATTTCAGCAGGAGTTTCATATGAAGGTCCACGCCAATGAACATAAACTCCTTCCGCAAGAGAAGGATCCTCTGCTTTTACAAGATCTCGCAGTTGTTTGCTATAAAGGTCGGTTAAATCAATAAAATCTGCACCAATTAATGGTGAAGCAGCTGTAAGTGAAATGTGGTCTTTAATTAACACTGGCTGTCCAACTTCGTAATCTGTATTTATTCCACCACATGCATTAGTTAAAACTATTGTTCTACATCCGGCTTTAACTGCAGTTCTCACTGCGTGTGCAACTGGCTCCATACCAAGACCTTCATAAAAATGAGTTCTGCCCAAGAAAACTAATGCATTTACCGAGTTAGCTAACTTATAAGAGCGAACCTTGCCGCCATGGCCGGCAACGGTTGGTGCTGGAAAGCCTGGTAAATCGGTAACTGGAAACTCATGCGCAGCAGTTCCAAGAGCGTCAGCAGCTGATATCCAACCAGAACCCATAACCAATGCGACATCATGTTTTTGATTTCCAGTTATTTTTGCAATTTCTTTTGCTGCTTTTTCAGCTGTGCCAATTGGGTCTTTATACAGATCGCTCATACGAGAAACTTATCCTAAATAATTACTTATTTTTTAAATCCGGCCAGCTGTATCCAAGAGAGATAATCATCTTACGTAGAAGGGGCAGGGATAAGCCAATGATTCCACTGGGGTCACCTTCAATATTTGTTATGAAAGGTGCACTTAATCCATCCAAGGTAAAGCCACCTGCGACATTAAGCGGTTCACCAGAATCAACATAATCAATTATTTCTGTATCACTCATCTGGGCAAACTGAACTTTTGCAGTTGATCTTTCACTTAATTCAATTCCTTGCTTTAAATCAATCAAGCAGTGCCCGGTATGAAGATATCCAGATTTACCACTTAACTTCTTACATCTTGCAATTGCATTCTCTCTAGTTCCAGGTTTTCCTAAAGATTCACCATTAAATTCAAATGTTGAGTCACACCCAAGAATCAAAGAATCTTTTGGAGCTTTTTCTTTTACGGTATGGGCTTTTAGGATAGCTAGTGCCATAACTAATTCAGACGGTGACAGCGAAACAAACTCATCAGCCTCTTCATCTACGCCACTTACTAAAACAGTTGGATTAATCCCCGAACTCTCTAAGAGCCGAAGCCGCGAAGATGAGGATGAGGCGAGGATAAGTTGAATCATTATGCAGGTAACCTTATTACATGAGTTTCCCAATAGTTGGCCTAGTTGGTAGCGATTGGGCTCAATCTGTATATAAAAGTGAGGCAAACAAACTTGGCATAGGTATTAGATTTGCAAATAATCCAATCACTTCTGAAGAACTAATTGCCTTTGCCAAGGACTGTGACTTAATCTGCGTGAATCCTGAAGTTATTGCACCATCAACTATCAAGAGCGCCGAACGTGCCGGGGTTAAAGTTTATCCATCGAGCAAAACACTTGAGCAACTTGCATCAGTAAATAAAAATAATGGAAGCGGGGATTTGCTTTCAATTTTAATTGCAAGATCTGCCCATACCCAAGTTGCCAGTTGGCCAGTTACTTTAGTAACAGAGGGTTTAACTATCTCACCGTTACCAGGTGCAAGTGAGGAGCAGTCTCTTGAAATACAACTTTCAGCATTAAAACTTGCTGGCGAGATAGATCTAATTGGCAGCTTTGAATTACTAGTTGATGCAACGGATTATAAAAAATTAGTTGGAATTAATTGGCTGACGCCTTTAGCAAGGTTTTGGACCCAAATTGGCTCTACTACAAATTATTTTGAGCAGCACTTAAGAGCTGTTCTAGATTTACCACTGGGCAGTACTGAGATTACTTCTGCATTTACCGTTACTGGGAAATTAAAAAGTGATCCAGTAAGTGATGATTATCGTCCTTATCTTCATTTAATGGCAAGAAATCCAAAACTTAAGTTTGATCAATCAATTAAGCAAGTTGCGATCTCAGGAAGTGAATTAGAAAGTTTATTAACTGAAGTCATTCATGCTCAGCAGTATTTCAGCGGGGAAATCGAGGAATAATCTAAGCTCGCTTGCGGTACTCAATCGCAGGGCAATGGTTCATAACTGCAAGCAATCCAGCGTCATGAGCTCTTGATATTGCACCAGCATCAATAACATCCAATTGAAGCCATACGCCCTTTGCCCCTAACGCTATTGCATCGTTAACAACCCCACCTGCTAACTCCGAATTAACAAAAATATCAACAACATCTACTTTGCCTGGAATATCAGATAGCTTTGCAAAACCTTTTTGCCCGTGCACAGTCTCTGCTTTTGGATGAACTGGGATTATTTGATGACCTTTTTCAATCAATATCTTTGCCACACCAAACGCTGCGCGCTCTGAGTTATTGCTCAAGCCCACAATCGCCCAAGTTTTTAACTTAAGCATCTGATCAATTTGATCACTCACTATGAGTTCGACCAAGTGCTCTAAACTTCCAACCAGCTGACTGCCAAAGCTCTCTATCTAAAGCGTTTCTACCATCAATCATAATTGCAGATTTAACTAAGGATTTAACCTCGACTGGATTAATCTCTCGATAGATTTTCCATTCGGTCAGGTGTAAGACAATTTCAGCATCTTTAAGGGTTGAATTTATATCTTGAGCAAATTGCAAAGCAGGAAATCGTTTTTGCGCATTTGCAATTGCCTTTGGATCATGGACGATGACTACTGCTCCTGCTGCTTGAATTTGAGCTGCAATATCAAGGGCTGGTGAATCACGAACATCATCACTATCTGGCTTGAACGCAGCACCTAGAATTGCAACTTTCTTTCCCTGCAAGTTTTCAGAAAGATCCTTTCGCACTAACTCAATAATTCTTTGACGAGCACGTAAGTTAATAGCATCAATCTCCTTCAGAAACTCAACAGCTTGTTTAGCGCCTAACTCTTCAGCTCTGGCCATGAACGCACGAATATCTTTTGGTAAGCATCCGCCACCGAAGCCAATACCTGCTTGTAAGAAACGACTTCCAATTCTTGGGTCATAACCAATAGCTTTTGCAAGAACTGTTACATCACCACCGGCAGCCTCGCATATCTCTGCCATAGCATTAATAAATGAGATTTTAGTTGCTAAGAATGAGTTTGCAGCTACTTTGACCAATTCTGCTGTTGGTAAATCCGCTCTAACCCAAGGCGTGTTTTCCTTTAGATTTGATGCATAAACTTCTTTTAATATTTTTTCAGCTGAATCATTTACTACACCGACAACTAATCGGTTTGGCCGCAAGGTGTCTTCAACTGCGAAGCCTTCTCGCAAGAATTCCGGGTTCCAAGCAAGATCTACTTTTGGATTTAATTCAAGTAATCTATTACGCAATCGAGTTGCAGTGCCGACTGGAACAGTTGATTTACCAACCACTAAGCCGCCAGGCTTCACAATTTTAGCAATTGCTTCTAATGCTGAATCAACATATTTTAAATCAGCTGCGTTTCCACCTTTTATTTGGGGAGTTCCCACACATATAAAGTGAACATCGGAATCTGCTAAATCATTGATGTTAGTTGTAAAAGTTAACCTGCCAGATTTTATTTGCTCAGCAAGCAAATCCTCTAAATCCGGTTCATAAAATGGAACCTTGCCCTTTGAAAGCAATTCAATTTTGCTTGCTTCAGTGTCATATCCAATTACTTCAAATCCAAGGCTTGCCATACATGCTGCATGGGTAGCACCTAGGTATCCAGTACCTATAACAGAGAGTTTTAAAGCCATATCTGAACCTTACCTAAGTTTTAGTTAATTACCGACAAATATTATCTTCAGCAGTGCGGGTTTTAAATTTATCAATAACCTTAACCTTAGGAGCATTTGTTGAAGATGGTGATGGTGATGCAACTACCTCATCAACTACTGCCTGATCTTGTTTTAGCCGATCCCAAAGCTGCGGGGCAAGAACCGGGTCCCACAAAACTGCTGAAGTAACACCATTTGAGTCATAACTTAAATCTGAAAGTGGCACAGTTAATGTTCTAACACTTGATGTTGCTAGTGATTTTAATTGTTTTGCAAGTGTAATTAAATCGGAGTTTTTAAGTCCATTGTCGGTAGTTACGGCAGATAGGGCTGAATTAATAAAACTAGTCATTGTGATTGGGTTTAGTAAAACTCCAGCACTTGTTGCTTTACGTAATACCGAAGACATAAATGCTTGTTGACGTTGCATTCTTCCTAAGTCACCCATTCCATCAAACTCTCTTGTTCTAACATACTTAAGAGCTTCAATTCCATTCAAATTATGAATACCTGCTTCAAGCACTAGGTGACTTTTTGGATCATTGATGTTTTTCTTGGTACAAACTTGAATACCGCCAAGTGAGTCAATAATTTTGGCAAAGCCAGCAAAGTTAACCTCCACGTAATGGTCAATTTTCAATTGAGTCATCTCTTCAATTGTTTGAATGAGTAACGGGGCACCACCCCAGTTGAAAGATGAATTAATTTTCGAATGTACTGCTGGTATTACTTTGCCAGCTTTATTTGTATGTTCTGGAATCAAAGCAAAGGTATCGCGCGGAATTGAAATCAAAACTGCCTTATCTCTAGCCTTTGAAATATGAACTAGCAACATAGTGTCTGATCTTTTTCCAGCAGCTGTTGCAACCGACCCAACCCTTAATACTTTTAATTCTTCTTTTGTTAAACCCTCTCGAGTATCTGATCCAACTAGTAAGTAATTAATTGCCGAAGATGTTTTCTCTGGCCGCTTATCTAATCCGGCAAATGCATCTATTTTGTTAATTGAGGCGGTTACTGTGCCGAAAGCTAGTGCGCTGATTGCAGAAATTGTCAGAATTGCTATGGAAATACCAGTAAAGATCTTGATACTTCGAGCAGATTTCATCTTCTTATCCTAGATTATGGGCAGGGAATATCGGCGCATAAAAATTGATTTGGAGGGGCTATGAACAATTCAACCTTTCCACCTATTTCAGTAATTTTGCCAATTCTCAACGAGGAACGGGATCTAAGTAATTGCATCTCAGCAATTCTCCAGCAAGATTACCCTTCAGAGATTGAAGTTATATTGGCGCTTGGTCCATCTGAGGATAAAACAACTCAAATTGCAGAAAAATTATCTGCATCAGACTCTCGAATTAAGTTAGTTAGTAATCCAACTGGCCAAACAGCTGTTGGCTTGAATCTTGCAATCAAAGTGAGCTCCAATGAAATTATCTGTCGAATCGACGGTCATTCTGAGATTTCAAATCATTATGTAAAAACGGCTGTTGAGATACTTCAACAGAAAAATGCAGTAAATGTTGGTGGATTAATGTATGCAGATGGTAATTCAGGTTTACAACGAGTTGTAGCTCAAGCTATGCGTTCTAAACTAGGCGTTGGCCCATCTAAATTTCATACAGGTGGAAGCGCTGGAGAGTCTGACACTGTCTATCTTGGAACCTATAAAAAAGCTGCTGTATTAGCTGCGGGTGGTTTTGATGAGAGGTACATACGGGCACAAGATTGGGAATTAAATTATCGACTTCGGAAAAATGGCGGATTAATTTGGTTTGATCCAAGATTGCAAGTTACATACCGACCACGAAGTACCTTTAAGAAATTAGCTAAACAATACTTTCAATATGGCAGGTGGCGCAGAGTAATCTCCCGTCAACATAGAAATACAGTTAATTTTCGCTACTTAGCACCACCATTTGCTGTAGTAACTAATACATTATCTATATTTTTATCATTTGTTGTCAACCCGCTTTTTGTTATACCACTTTTAATATATTTTTGCGCACTAATTATTGGTAGTTTATTTATTGGCAGAAAAGTTATTGATAAGTTAAGTATGCCATTTGTCTTAGCAACGATGCATTTTTCTTGGGGTATTGGGTTTATAACTTCACCCAAAAAATTATTTAAAAATTAATTTTTGTGAAGAATTGAGTTTAAGCCACTCCAAGAGCCAGTTTTAGCTAGTGCCTCTAATACGCCACTTTCTGAGTTGCGACGGAACAATAAATTATTAGCGCCACTTAATTCTTTTGCCTTTACTACTTTTTTATCTGGCAGGGTAACCTTTGAGCCAGCAGTTATATAAACACCGGCTTCAACGACACAATCATCTCCTAAGCTAATTCCAATTCCAGAGTTAGCACCAAGCAGCGTGCGCTGACCAATTGAAATAGTCTCTTTACCACCGCCACTTAAAGTGCCCATAATTGAAGCACCACCACCAATATCACTGCCATCACCAACTACTACGCCAGCACTGATCCGACCTTCCACCATGGACTTACCTAATGTGCCAGCATTGAAATTTACAAACCCTTCATGCATAACGGTAGTTCCAGATGAAAGGTAAGCACCTAACCGAACTCGATCACCATCTGCAATACGAACACCTTCTGGAATTACATAATCGATCATTCTAGGAAACTTATCAACTGAATAGACAGTTAAATTCCCGTATTTGTTTTGCAATTGAATTCGGGCTTTTTCAAATCCATCAACCTCACATGCACCAGCTGAAGTCCAAACTACATTTGCTAGCAAGGCAAATAATCCATCCAAATTAAGCCCATGTGGTTTAACTAATCTTTGGGAGAGTAAATGCAATCTCAAGTAAACATCTGCAGCATCTTTTGGCTTTTGAGATAAATCTATACTTAATTCGATCGCGACCTTTTTTACTTTTCGAATCAAATCTTCGCCCAGTTGAGATTTAAATTCTTCACCTAGATTATTAGTTGGTGCGCTTCCTAAACCTAAAGAATAGAATTTGCAATCAAGAGTTTGTCCAGAAAGAGTCTGGGTGGCAACACCAAAGCCATATGCGGTCATTTGACTGTTGCTCATTACCTAAAGGTATCAAAATGCGCGCTAGGCAATAGACTAATTTCATGCGCGTATCCGTTTTCTGCTCATCTGCTCCTGATATTCCAAAAAGTTCACTCGAATTGGCATTTGAAGTCGGCAAAGCAATTGGAGAGCAAGGTTGGGATCTTGTTTGGGGCGGCGGGAAAGCTTCAATGATGGGAGAGGTTGCGCGGGGTGCAAGATCAGTAGGTGCAACAACAATCGGTGTAATTCCAGAGCCACTTGTAAATCTTGAGTTTGAAGATAAAGAAGCATCGCACATGCATGTAGTAACAAATATGCGGACTAGAAAAGCAAAGATAGAAGATTTATCCGATGCGTTTATTGCCCTTCCTGGTGGAATTGGAACTTTAGAAGAGTTTTTTGAAATTTGGGTTGGTAGGTATCTTAAATTCCATAATAAGCCAATTGCTATTTGTGACCCTACTGGAGTTTATGATCCACTTCGAATAGCACTTGAACATTTAGCTAGCCAAAAATTTATGAAAACTGGTCAAGCTGAGTTAGTAAGTTGGTGCAAAGATGTGCCGTCTGCTCTTGATGCGATAAGGAAAAAATGAATCAACTATCACACTTATCTCTTACCATAAAGATAAATAAGCCAGTAGAAACAGTCTGGAAATCTCTAGTTAACTGGCATGAACAAAGTAATTGGATGCTTCAAACAAAAGTTTGGTCTGAGGTTGACCAAGATCGAACCGTTAAGAATGGCAAAGGCGTATTAATTTTTGCTTTCACTGGATTATTTCCATCACTATATCCAAAACTTCGGTTAGGAGTATTAGATACAATGGAGATAACAAAGTGGCATCCTCCATTAATCTGCGAAGTTGTCCATATCGGTAGAGTTATTCGCGGAACTGGAAAATTCGAATTGAAGAAAACCCGTGGCGGAAGTATTTTATATTGGCAAGAGGATTTAATTGCACCAGCCTTTGTTTTGATTATTTTAAAACCGCTCTTGTTACTCGGTGTTTGGCTCTCATTGCGCCGATTTGCACGGCAACTATCCGCATAGGTTCGAAAGTATTGACCTTGCCGAGTAATCTTTACTCATGGCACCTGAAGGCGGCGGCAAGACTATTGCTGAGTTAATTAATACCCTGCCGGAAGAAGAACGGTTAATTTTGACTTTGCATTTAGTAAATATGATAAGCACGTCAGAGATTGCAGAGAAACTTGGTGTGCCAGAACGAGCAGTCATATCTGTTATTGCAACTGGCAGATCGCGCCTAATAGCGTTGATTTCATAAGGGTATTTATATGGATTTCCCACCCGCAGGTATATGAGGGATAATTACTCCTCTAGCAAGGCAATGATTGAACTTTGGCAGGGGAGAGTTAAATGGCAGCGATGAAACCAAGAACTGGTGATGGCCCAATGGAGGTCACTAAGGAGGCTCGCTCTATGGTTATGCGAATCCCACTAGAAGGTGGCGGAAGATTAGTTGTTGAGTTAAATGTTGAAGAGGCAACTAACCTGGGAAATGTATTACAAGCAGCTGTTGCATTAGTTAAAAAGTAATCGACTGACTTAATTTAAATCAGGGTTATGGCTCATAAAATCCTCGATCTGTATCCCAAACTTACACATCTTTCTGAAGATGAATTAGATTTCACGGGATTTACCGCGGCAGCAATTGCAGTCTTACCGGGTGAGAAAACTGAATTAACAAAAAGTAGATTTCTTACTGCCATACAAAACTTTACTAAATTAGATTTAAATATTGAGCTTACAAATTGGCCAGATTTTTTAGCTAAGGCTGGTGAGATAATTGAGGTACCAGTTTCCGCAGGCTCTTTAACCAGAATTTATTTAGTCGGAATTGGTGACCAAAGTGAGGATGATCTTCGTAAGGCATCTGCTGCGCTTGGCAGAAAAGTAAAATCAACCAATACGGTTCTACTCACTGCGCTAGCAACAGAGCAGGAAAAAGTAATTACACAAGGTGTTGCACTTGTTCTTTCAAATTATCAATTCACTTTAAAGAGTGAACAAAAGGATAAAAAACCAACCTTCGTAATTTATGGTGATTTTGATAATGAGGTTGCCCATGCTGATTTATTGGCATCTGCCGTTTGGCAGGCCAGAGATCTGATCCACACCCCATCTAATATTAAAAATCCAGAGTGGCTAGCAAAGCGAGCGACTGCGATGGTTTCAGCAGCAAAAAATTCATCACTTTCAATAAACATTAAGTCTGGTCGAGCATTAAAAGAGTTTGGTGGATTGAGCGCAGTTGGAAACTCTTCGCCAAATCCTGGGCCAAGATTAATTGAAGTTACTTACGCTCCAAAAGGATCTAGTAATTGGCCACATGTAGTTCTAGTTGGTAAGGGAATAACTTTTGACACCGGTGGAATCTCACTTAAACGACCATACGACACGATGGTTGGAATGAAAAGTGATATGGCAGGAGCTGCTGCAGTGTTATGTGCAACAGTTGCTATGGCAAAGTTAAAGCCAAAAGTTAAAGTTACCGCATTGTTAATGGCTGCCGAAAATGCATTATCTGCAACATCACAGCGACCATCTGATGTTATTAAACATTACGGTGGAACCACAGTTGAAGTGTTAAATACTGATGCTGAGGGACGACTTGTCCTTGCCGATGGACTTGCATATGCGGATCTAGAATTAGATCCAGATTATTTGGTAGATGTAGCAACACTTACTGGGGCAGCTACCTTAGGTCTGGGCCGTCAACATGCTGCGATGTATACTCGACAAAAAACAATTGCTAAAAAACTTTATGAAGTTGGTAGTCAAGTAGGGGAAAAGGTTTGGCACATGCCATTAATTGATGATTACTCGGTGGCACTCGATAGTGATATTGCCGATTTTAATCATTTAGCCGATAAATTTGGATTTTCAGCAGGTTCAGTTACTGCGGCATTATTTTTAGAGAAGTTTGTAGGAGATCGGAATTGGGTGCATCTAGATATTGCAGGTACTGGCAGATCCGAAACAGATGCAGGTGAAAATATTAAAGGCGGAACTGGATTTGGCGTTCGATTACTTATTGAATGGTTGGATTCATTTTGAACGAGGCAATTTCTCAACGTGGAGATATGAGCGCATTTGCAGAGAACTTCGCTCACGAGGATTACTTCATGCAACAAGCAAGGGCAAATGGTGAAGAGGTAGGAGCTGCGGATCCAACTCCAGGTGTTGGCAATTTTCTAAAATTTGCAGTTCAAATTAGTAAGGCCAAATCAGTTGTTGAAATCGGTACTGGTTCAGGTGTTGGTGGTTTGTGGTTACTTAGCGGAATGACACCTGATGGCGTGTTAACAACAATTGATTCTGAGCGAGAGCATTCAAAGATTGCCCGAAATATATTTGAAGAAGCTGATATTGCGTCTACTAGGTATCGAATCATTACTGGGAAGTTAATTGAAGTTGTAGGAAAGCTTGCCGATAGTTCTTATGAATTAATAATAATTCGTCCAGCTTTAGATCTTTTTGACATGGTGCAAGAGTCATATCGCCTACTCAAACCAAGTGGCTTATTAGTTATTGATCAAGCATTAAGTGGCGGAAAAGTTGCCGACCCAACTCAGCGCGATCCTGAGAGTATTGCTAGGCGAGATGGAATTAAAGTAATAAAAGAGGATGAAAGATGGGCAGCTTCTGTGCTTCCAATTGGCGCAGGTGTATTAGTAGCGAATAAACTTACTTAAATGAAGCAACCATCAAACACTCCATGGTGGCAGCCAAGTGATCAAGTTAAGCAAACTCGGGTAATTCAATCAAAAAGTAACTCAAATTTTTTTATACTTGCAGTAGTAATTGCTCTAATCGCTGGTGGTATTGGCGCAACAATTGGACGCAGTTCAATAACTAATGTCGGTGCAAATTTGGTAGAAACTAAAAATAAAGTTGAGAGAGCGCCAGATTCAATTGCAGCACTTGCCGCTCGAGTAATTCCAGCAGTGGTTTCAATTTCAGTAAAGGGTGCAACAAGCTCAGATACCGGTTCTGGTTTCTTTTTAGATAGTAATGGGTATGTGCTAACAAATAACCATGTAGTAGCTGCAGCAGCAACAAGTGGAACAATTACTGTGGAATTATCTGATGGTAAAAAATATACGGCTACATTAATTGGTAGAGATAGTTCTTATGATCTTGCTGTTCTTAAGATTGATGTTGTCGCTGCCCCTACCTTGCAACTTGGAAATAGCGATCAAGTGCAGGTCGGAGATGCAGTAATTGCGATTGGCTCACCCCTTGGACTATCTGGAACAGTCACCTCTGGAATTATTAGCTCAAAAAATCGAGCGGTGACAACCGGAAATGGCAGTGGAGAAAGCTCTTTTATAAACGCAATACAAACAGATGCTGCAATTAATCCCGGAAACTCTGGCGGCCCATTAGTAGATGCAACTGGAGCAGTAATTGGAGTTAATTCAGCAATTGCCACACTTGGTACAAGTAGTCAATCAGGATCAATTGGATTAGGTTTTGCAATTCCGATTAATCAAGCAAAGAAAACTGCTGAACAACTAATTAAGACCGGATCTGCAACATATCCAATAATGGGAATATCAGTAGATACTCGATTCACCGGAACTGGCGCTTTAATTTCAAGTGAAGGTGTTGGCATTACCCCTGCTGGGCCAGCAGATAAAGCAGGACTAAAGACTGGCGATGTAATTATTGAATTTGGTGGCGTAATTATTGGAAACTCTGATGAGTTAATTGTTGCAATAAGAAGTAAGAATATTGGGGATAAAGTTAAAATTAAATACACAAGAAATAACATAACTAAAGAGGCATTCGTGACCTTAACTGGCTCAAAGAAATAAATTATGTTTAATATTGGTGGTGGAGAAATAATAGGTTTATTAGTTCTAGGTATGATTTTAATTGGACCAGATCGCATGCCAAATGTTGCCGCAGATGCTGCTAAATTGTTAATTAAGTTAAAGAATGTTGCTCAAACAGCCACTAAAGAATTGAAGGAAAATCTTGGACCAGGTTATGAAGATTTGCAGGTTAAGGATTTAAACCCAAAGGCATTTATTAAAAAACATATAGGCGATGTGATTGATATGGATAATTTTGATACTAAATCAAAGCCAAAGATTGATCCAGAGATTCTATGAGCACTTTAGAACTAATTAATACTGCGCTAGGGACTGTGATTGACCCTGAACTTCATAAACCACTTCCTGAATTAGGAATGGTTGAAAGTGTTGAGTTTAATTCTGGGGTTGCAAAAATTGGAATCCTATTAACCATAGTTGGCTGCCCAATGAAGGACAGGTTGTATGCAGACATTAGTAAGTCACTTAGTAGCATTGAGGAGATTAAAAGTATTGAAATTAACTTTGGAGTAATGAATGAAGAGCAACGCAATAATGTTAAGAAGTTAATTAGGGGTGGCAGAGAGAAATTTATTCCATTTGCTCAGCCTGAGTCATTAACTAGGGTTTTAGGAATCGCCTCTGGCAAAGGTGGGGTTGGTAAATCCTCTGTAACAGTAAATTTAGCGGTGGCTGCAGCTGCGCGAGGATTAAAAGTTGGAATCTTAGATGCTGATGTTTACGGGCACTCAATTCCAAGGCTAATGGGAATTCTTGATAAAAGACCAACTGCAATTGATCAAACCTTTATTCCAGTTGAAAATTATGGTGTGAAGGTTGTGTCAATGGAGATGTTTAAACCTGAAAGATCAGATCCAGTTGCTTATCGTGGTCCACTATTACATAGAGTGCTTGAGCAATTGTTAAGTGATGCTTATTGGGGGGATTTAGATCTTCTACTTCTTGATTTACCACCTGGAACTGGTGATATTGCAATCTCACTTGGCCAATTAATTCCAGGTTCTGAAATTATTGTTGTAACAACACCGCAAATAGCAGCAGCTGAGGTTGCCGAACGTGCTGGAAGAATTGCCCATCAAATTAAGCAACCAATAATTGGTGTAATTGAAAATATGTCTGATAGCGCATGTTCTAAGTGTGGAGAGAAGATTTCAATATTTGGCAGCGGCGGTGGAGAAGAAACTTCTAGGAGACTTAGCGAATTGATCGGCGCAAATGTCCCATTATTGGCAAAAGTTCCATTTAACTCTGAACTTCGCGAAGGTGGAGATGCAGGAACTCCGATTGTTTTATCAGATCAAAATGCAATGTCAATTTTTGATGGTATTTTAGATAAAATAATAATTCGCCCTAAATCCTTGCTTGGAGTTAGATTAAATATTAACGCTTAAGATTTTTTATTAAGCTTAGTAACTATCTCTTCAATAGCATCTGAAATTTCACTGTGTAGGTAATCTCGAGTAGTTACTTCACCCAATGCAGTTCTTAAGCTCGCTAATTCTCGAGTTAGATACTCAGTATCAGCAATATTTCGCTCTTCTCGCTCACGATCTTCATTGCCTTGAATACGATCTCGGTCAGCCTGTCGATTCTGTGCTAACAAAATAAGTGGCGCAGCATATGAAGCCTGGAGCGATAGCAATAGAGTTAAAAATATAAATGGATAGTGGTCAAATTTTAAGTTATCTGGAGCTAATGAGTTCCAGATAACCCAAAGCAGCACAAATGCAGTCATGTATACCAAGAACCGTGCCGTACCTAAGAACCGTGCAAACTTCTCAGACCAACGACCAAATGCTTCTGGATCATAGGAAGGCTTAAGTGTTCTACGAGCCTCGCGCGGAAACTCGAGTGAATTCTTATTTATTTTTTGCTTTGCCATGACTATCTATCCGCCCCTTCTCTTCTAACAGACTCCTCATGTCGCCAATTTTCAGGTAGCAAATGATCAAGCACGTCATCGATTGTTACCGCACCAAGTAGGCGTTCATTAGCATCAACTACGGGAACAGCTAATAAGTTGTAGCTTGCTAAGTATGAAGCTACTTCATTTAAAGTTGCTTCAGCTGACAATGGAGCGATATCGCTATCTAAAATTCCACCAAGCAATGTTGCAGGCGGTTCTCTTAGTAACCGCTGGATATGAACAATTCCCATTAATCTTCCAGTGGGAGTTTCAATTGGTTGGCGACAAACAAATACTTGTGAAGCAAGCCCTGGTGCAACCTCAGATAATCTCACTCTGGATAGTGCTTCAGCAACAGTTGAATCAGCAGTTAAAACTATTGGTTCAGTTGTCATCATTCCACCGGCGGAGTAATCCTCATAGTGCATTAATCGTTGAACATCTTCAGCATCCTCTGGCTCCATCAATGCTAGAAGCGCTTGAGCACGCTCTTGACCTACTTCTCTAAGTAAATCTGCAGCATCATCGGGATCCATCTCTTCTAGAACATCAGCTGCTCGCTCACCTTCAAGCTCTGCAAGTAATTCAACGCGGGATGCTTCATCCATTTCTTCTAATACATCTGCTAACCGCTCATCATCTAATGCCCGTGCAACCTCAGCACGGCGCTTGACTGTTAAATCATGGAGTACAGATGCTAAGTCTGCTGCACGTAGATTGGCTAATGTGTTTAGCAAATTGCTAACACCTTGATTAGTTTCATTAATTGCAATTCCAGAAATCTCTGCCCAGGTAACAGTAGATGAAGCACCTCTCCGGCGAAATCCTGCACCTTTACGCATCACATGTACTCGTTCAATGAACCAATCTCCAGTTTTTGATAATTCCATTCCAATATCTTCAACTGTTACTTTTTCATTGGTTTCGATCAAAGTTACAGAGCGGTCTAGCATTTCAGATAAAATTGAAATTTCATTTGTGCGTGGCTCAAATCTACGCATATTAAGGAGTCCAGTAATAATTACATGCCCATTATCAATTGAAGTAACACGAGTAATTGGCACAAAAATTTTTTTACGAGGTGGTACCTCAACAATAAAGCCCAAAATTCTTGGTGGTTGATTGTTAGTGCGCAAGGTTGCGACCGCATCCCTAACCTTGCCAAGCTGATCACCATTTGGGTCAAAGACCGTAGTGCCAGCTAATCGGGCTAGGAATACTCGATTTAGGTTTGAACCCTTACTTGTATTCATGGGCTAAGGGTATCGGCTATACACCAATTCATAACAATAATTAATTTACATATAGGTTTTACCCTATGAAAGATCAGGATCACACCAAACTTCCAACTGGCCGTGATATCCCATTCTTAATCTCAGGCATTCTTGGCATAGGTGCATCGGGCCCAATTATTGCTAAGAGTCAGATGCCAGTACCCACAATGATTTTCTGGCGAAATATTATTGGCGGTCTAATAATGCTCCCGTTTGCTTTAGTTAGAGGCGAATGGAAAAGCAAACATCAGCAGAGTGCAATTAAATGGTCGGCTTTAGCTGGATTTTTATTAGCCCTGCATTTTGTTTGCTTCTTTTGGGCAATGAAATTTACTAGTGTTGCTACCGGAACTGCCTTGACCGCAACTCAACCTATATTT
>Ga0304730_1000515_pt1 | contig 33608 bp, 44 predicted proteins | sample M_130628_MF_Meta_FD_190474 | JGI IMG/M metagenome (GOLD analysis project Ga0304730, IMG submission 190474) | Freshwater microbial communities from Lake Montjoie, Canada to study carbon cycling - M_130628_MF_MetaG (v2) (version 2) | ecosystem: Environmental > Aquatic > Freshwater > Lake | place...
TAGTGAAGTCTTTAGAATCGCAGCTGGAGATGCTCAAAGAATTAAATTCCTGGTCGAAAGGCCAGTCTATGAATACTATCTGATTTATTCAACTTGGATAACTGAGCAGAAGTCTAAGAGGAGTCAGAAGTAAGATACTTTTTTTTTATGTGTTTCATTTAAGTTCAAAGAGCCTCCCAAATTGGGGGGCTTTTTATATTAACTTTGTGACAAATAGAAGAACATGGCAATCTCAAGTAACGATATAAAAATTAAGTATGTCATTGATGACTCTGAGCTAAGGAAGGCAGCCACCAGCTTTGATAAGCTGACTCAGGAAGAGCAGGATGCTATTGCTTCAATGAAGAAGCTTAACACCGAGTTAGGCAACACAGGAAAGAAGGCAGGCGAGACAGGAGATAAACTAAGCAATGCCTTTGATAAGGGCAAAGAAGGTGTTGGAGGCTTTAGTAAGAGCTTAGGTGGTCTTGGGCCAGCCATTGCAGGAGCATTCACAGTGACTGCTGTGCTTGGCTTTGCTAAGGCTGTGTTTGATACTACTGCTAACTTTGAGAAGCTTGGTGCAGTCCTTAAGAATACTTTGGGCAGTGGGGCGCAGGCATCACTTGCTCTTGAAGGAATCAAAGAGTTTGCTAAGACTACACCTTTTGCAGTTGAGGAACTTACTGCATCCTTTGTAAAATTAGCTAACCAAGGTTTTACACCTACTACCGATCAACTTAGAAAGCTTGGTGATTTAGCAAGTTCTACTGGAAAAGGATTTGACCAATTGACTGAAGCAATTATTGATGCTCAGACTGGAGAGTTTGAGAGGCTCAAGGAGTTTGGCATTAGGGCAAGCAAATCAGGGGATCAGGTTAAGTTTAGCTTTAAGGGTGTAGAAACACAGGTCAAGTTTAACAATGAGGCAATTAGGCAATATATTACATCTCTTGGAGACTATGAAGGTGTTGCTGGTGCTGCCGCTGCTGTTTCAGGCACTTTAGGTGGTAAGGTTAATAACTTGGGAGATGCTTGGGATAGCTTTTTGAACTCAATTGGCACTCTGTTAAAACCTACACTAACAGCAGCACTTCAAGTTACTGCTGACTTTATGGATGACATAAATAAGCTATTTAAGTTAGGCACAACAGGGGCGCAGGATGTTGAGCAGGCAGAACTTAATGCATTCAAAGGCTTTCAGTCTAAAACTAAGACAATGACCGACCAAATGCTTGAGAATGTCTTAAAGAAAAATTTAAAAGATTTAAAGTTATTTGAAATAGAAGCGGCTGAGCTTAATAAAAAAATTGAAAAAGAGGGTGCTTCTGATATCCCTTTTATATTAGAGAGAACTCGTTTAGAAAAAGAAAGGCTTAAGCCTATCCTTGAGCAAATAGCAGTCTACAAGGGAGAAAATGCTGCCATCAATGAGCAGATAAAGCTTAGGAATGACAATATCGCAAAGACTGTCAAGGTTACTGCTGAGTTTTTGGCTGAGCAAAAGAAAGCTGCTGATGAGCAGGCTAAGGCTGATAAGAAGGCTTATGAAAGTAGGCTAAAGATTCTTGAGCTTGAGAAGCAGCAGCAAGTCTTGATGGCTCAAATTAGGAATGATAAGTTGGGTGAAATTGGTGCTGAAAAGGTTTACCAAGAGGCAGTCTATAATCTTAAGAAAGAATATAGCCAAAAAGCAATAGGCATAGGTGAAAATGAGGTTAATGTTGCCAAACTTCAAAGGGATAAGGCAGCCAAAGATTATGAGGATGCTGCTGACAAAGAACTTCTAACCACAAGAACAGTAAAAAATACTGTGGCTGAAGAGGATCAAAAGCTTTATGACAAGAGACTTGCCCAAATGAAAAAGTGGCAGAAAGACTATGAGGCAGGATTAGCAGAAGAAGTTAGATTAAAAAAAGTAGCAGAGGATAGAAAGGCTCAGGTGGAGCAAAAAGCAAATGAACTTACTCAAACATTAGTTTTTGGGGCATTTGATTTGTACCAGCAATACACAAACAAGGAAATAACTCTACTCAATAAAAAGTATAATGAAGAAGTAAGGCTGGCAGATGGGAATCAACAAAAGATTGATGAGCTTACTCAGCAGAAGAATGAAAAAGAGAAGGAGTTAAAATTAAAGCAGTTCAGAGCAGATCAAGCAGCTGCTGCTGCAAGAGTAATGTTTCAGTTGGCTCAAGAGGTTATGAAATATGCTGTTTCGAATCCTCCAGCAGCAGTACTTGCAGGCTTTATTGCAGCAGCTCAACTTGGACTTATTGCAGCTCAGCCTGTTCCTGAGTTCGCAGAAGGAACTAAAGGCAAGCCATTCAAAGGAGGTAAGGCAATGGTTGGAGAAAGAGGTGTTGAGAAAGTAGTTACTGAATCCGGTAAGGTCTACTTCACTCCACCAACTGCTACTCTGATGGACTTACCTAAAGGCTCTCAAGTAATTCCTAATCATGCACTAAGTAGGCAGGAGGTTTATTGGGGCAGTATGCAATCGGGCAGACAGGCAAGCAGTAGTAGCCCAATGATTGGCAAACTGGATGAGCTTGGAAGCATCCTAAAAGGATTGCCCATCACTCAGCTCAACATGGACGAGAGAGGCTTTGAGAAGTTCATTAGAACACCAAGAAGGACAACTAAGATTCTTAACAATAGGTTTAGGTCAGAGAATTAATGTTTGGTTTAGATAGAGGAAAGAGGGGTAGCATTGCTATCCCTTTTTTTTGCCTAAATTTGAACCATGGCAGGATGGAGTTTTTTTCTTAATAACACTGAGGTAGAAGAACCTATTGGCTGGGATGCCATTGAGTTCACAGCCATCAGGATGGAATCACATGGCATAGATCAGCCATTCTCCACAGAGATGCGATTCTATGAGAGAGGAGCTACTTTAATTAAGGCTCTTTATGACCAATACTTTATTAATGCCGAAATAACCATCCAAATTACTTCAGATGTAGGCTACAATGGTCAGCCTTATCAATTTGATGGCATGCTTAACCTTGCCATTTATCAAGAGCATAATGTATGCGACACAGATAGCTGGGAGATAACTGTTGGCATTATTGATGACTCATTCAGGGAGCAGTTTAAGGCTCGGCAGGATGTAGACATTGACCTAACAGCAATTAAAGACCTAAATGGTGATTCTATTGCTGCTTTGACCGAAAAAGAAATAAGACTGCACAGGCAAGACCTATATCTTCAATCCAATGGCAAGAATTTAGCAGATAGTTCTACCTACACTTACAATGGCCCACTTGGTGCAATTGCTCAGAGGTTTGCTGTTGTGCCAACTTATTGGCAGCAGAAGGACTTTACTAATAATTATGGAAGTGCATTTGATACTAATGTAATCTTTGTTACAGGGGCTAACTGGGAAACCACTCCTATTTTTAAAAACAATAGCACAATTACAAGAACCTTAACCTATGAGGTAACCATTGATTTCACTCTTACAAGTAATGATAGCGGAGGAAACATTCAAGAGGCTTTAGCTTTTGTATTGTTAAATGGGAATACTGCTGTAAGCTTCACAAACCTTGAAATAGTTGATTTGCTTCCACTTCAGGTATTTAATATAACCAATACCTATACAGGCTCAATTTCTATTCCTGTTGGCTATACCATCTCTCTTTTCTTTATCCAAAACACATATAGTACAGTCACTGCTGCTGTTACTGTTGATATTGAAAAAGGCTACACTATAAACTTAAACGAAATCAACTCAGGAGAATATGCCTCAACTGCCAACTGCTTAACAATTGAGCAATGGCTTAAGAGAGCAATCTACATGATGACTGGTAGCAATAATAAGTTGCTATCAGATGTGTTTAGTGAGGCTGATGGCGGTTGCTATTGGAATAATGCCTTGACCAATGGCATAAGAATAAGACAAGGAGAAAATCAAGAAGGGCTAAGTGCTTTATCCACAACATGGAAAAAGACTTTTGAGGCACTTGATAGAATCTTCTGCCTCGGATGGGCATTTGAATGGACTGGGACAGAATGGAAGATTAGAGTTGAGCCAAGAGAATATTTTTATCAGAATATCATCAGCCAAACCTTTAACAACATTGGAGAGGTGACATCAATGGCTAAGGTTGATATGCTTGCTAATGCTATCCAGTTGGGATTTACGGAAAAATGGAAGAACATCCAACTATCAGGAACTTTTGCAATTCACACCGATAGGAATTATTTTGTTAATAATAGGGCAATGGCCGAAAACTCATCAGGCAAGCTTGACATCAGGACGGAGATAATAGGTGAAGGTTATGCAATTGAATTTAGCAGGAGGTTATCAGACATTAGTTTCGGAGGTGCTACATCAGATAGGCCTAATGACTATGAGACATTTATTATTTGGCTTAACAGACAAACCATTGAATTAGCAACTGTCCAAGACAGTGCCTTTAATTTACCACAAGCAACTGGGGCAGTTACATTCCTTCCTGGAACTGTTAGCCTGCCAAGTAATTTGATTAACTTTTCAAGTAGTCCTTTAAATAACCTTTACAACATTTTCCATACTCCGGCAAGGATTGCACTTAGATGGTGGAAGGTTCTTGGCATGCACACCTATGGCGTTACTAATCCGAAGCTTCAGTTTCAGGTTGGAGAATATCAAACAACTTATAGCAGTTACATTTCAGATGCTCTTGAGCCATGCCAGCAGTATTGTGATGAATGCACACTTTTTGAGAATGGAAACATTGATCCAACATTTATCAGGCCATCAGAGGTAGTTTATTTATTCAAGCCTATCGGTGTTGAATTTAGTTATCCGCAAAGTCTCTGCGATTTCTTAACTTTGAGCCAAGATGAGCAATACCGGAAAGTCAGGCTCACTTCAGGCAGTTTGGATATTCAGGGATTTATCACTGAGGCCACCAATCAACCTGAGGATGCTTCCGGAGGTACTACTAAGTTCACACTTCTTCAGGCTAATCAACTTGCAGCAACAGGCGCAGCATTTGACACAGGCTTTGATGATGGTTATCAAATTGGAGATTAATGCCTACTAATTACAACAGAGCCAATCTAATCACCGAGAGTGCAACACTCTTCCCCGACAACAATAGCCAACTAATTTCTCCTGCCGATTTAAGGTCTTGGCTTGACGATGGCACTACAAGCTTTGTAACTCAAAAGGACAAATCAACTCTTGAGAATGCAATCTTTGAAAATCAAGGATCAACATTAGCAGCAGGAGCAACAGTAGACCTAAATGCTGCAACCGGAAACTATTTGCACATTTCAGGCACAGGAACAATCAATTCCTTTGGCACTTGTCCGGCAGGCGCAAGGTTCATCTTAATGTTTGAAGCTGCTGCGACCTTGACCTATAATTTGACAAGCCTAATAATCCCGGGAGGAACTAATAAGACAGTAGTAGCAGGAGACTGCTGCATGATTGTCTCTGAAGGCTCAGGAAATTGGAGGATTGTTGGCTACTTTGTCGGTGCAGGAATAGGTGCAGGAACAATAACCGGAGTAACTGCTGGAACTGGTTTATCGGGAGGAGGTACAAGTGGAGGGGTAACTTTAAATCTTGCCAACACAGCTGTAAGTGCTGGTCCTTATACTAATGCAGATATCACGGTTGATGCCCAAGGCAGAATTACTTCTGCAAGCAGTGGCACTGCTGGAGGGGTTACATCTGTAACAGCAACAACTCCATTATTATCATCAGGAGGCGCAACACCTGACATAAGCATTCCACAAGCAACTGCATCCGTTGATGGCTATTTGGACAATGCTGATTTTAGCACATTTGCAGGAAAGCAGGATGCTTTGATAAGTGGCACTAACATTAAGACTGTCAATTCAACATCATTACTTGGCTCAGGCAATGTAGCAGTGGGAACGGTAACAAGCATAACGGCAGGCACTGGATTAAGTGGAGGCACAATAACTTCATCAGGAACTATTGACCTTGCCAACACAGCCGTAACTCCGAATAGCTATACCAATGCAGACATAACAGTAGATGCCCAAGGCAGAATTACTGCTGCTTCCAATGGCACTGGAGGAGGAGGTACTCCAGGAGGAGCAAACGGAGAATTCCAATATAAAAGTGGAGGCTCTTTTGCCGGAGCTGCGGAATTAAAATATGCAACTGGCTTTGTTGTGGCTCATACTCCTAAAATTGGAGATAGCAATACTACTGGTCACTTCCACATGCACAATGCAAGTACTGCGCCTACTGGTATCAATAATTACCTGACAATGTTTTGGCAGTCTGCCACAAGAGCATTAGGGTTTAGGTCTGAAACCGATGCCAATGAGACTTACATTCAATTAACTGCTCCAACTGCTGATAGAACTATTACTCTGCCTGATGCAAGTGGTAATGTAGTCCTTGACACATTAACTCAAACACTTACCAATAAGACACTAACATCTCCATCATTAACAACCCCTGCCATCACGACTCCGGCAGTAACTGGGATAGCAACCTTTGGCAATGGCACAAGTGCAGGAGAGATAAGGCTTCTTGAGCCTTCAGTAAGTGGAAGCAATTATGTAGCTATAAAGTCTCAGGCAATGGGTTCTGATTGGGATTTAACTTTACCAAACTCAGGAGGAACTGCTGGTTATGCTCTTACAACAAATGGATCAGGAAGTACAACTTGGACTAATGTAACTCCAATAAGTCCAGGTAAATTTCTTAGAACTACAACTCAAGCAAGTACAACAAGTGCAACAGAAGTTTTAATTCAGTCACTTTTAATTCCTGCAAATACCTTTACATCTGGAGATAGCTTTACAATTTCTATTGCTATGATAATTCCAAGTGGAAGTAATGCAGGTGCTACTGCAACAAATTTGAGAATTAATACTTCTGCTTCAATTAGTGGTTCATCATCAATTTTTTCCTCGTCTGAAGGTTCAGGTGTAATATATCCAAATTTCTCAGGGAAATTTTCAATTGATACATTTTCAGGATCAACTTATACTAGATATGGGTCAATTGCTTCATATGTAACTCCAACACAGACACTTACAACAATAGACTGGACACAAAATCAGTATTTAATTGTTTCAGGCGCAGTAGCTAGTCCAAGAACTAAAACATTTTTACAATTAATTATAACTCCTCTATGATAGAATTAATTTTTACAAATAGCCTATTGAGTTGGAATGGCAACTTATTTCAAGTTATTGATTCTTATCAAGATGGTAATGTTAATGCGAATGTAAGACTTGTAAATGATGACAATAATTTTTGGGTTTTATTCTTAGCTAACGAAACTACCATCAACGGAGTCCTTCAGACCTCTGCTCAAATGATAATTGACACACTCAATGCCTAATTCATTCTACCGATTTCAGCCTGCATGGAATGCCGGGTTCTATCCGGATAACCAAATCACTTCCAATCTGCTTAATGAAGTAGAATCCACTCTTGGGGCATGGCTACCAGGCTTTTTTACTGGCAAGACCATAAGTGAATTGATTGCAGGAGTTCAAAGTCAATTGGATGTTTATAATACCTTCCCATACTTTGGGGATTTCAAAATAGTATCTACTACTGCTCCTGATCCACCATTTGTGGATTATTACATTTATGTGAGAAATAGTAGTCTCTATGCAATTGATAATTCTCAGCAATTATTAATTTCTGGTCAATACAATCCTACAACAAATGTAGTTATCAATGCAACATTAAGTGCATTTACTCCGGGCAGTTACTCAGGCACATTTGACAACTCAGCCATTCCAGTTGAGGCCGAGGTTGATAGGGCATTGCAGATTGTTGAGCAGAATGGCTCTGCTTTCTTCCCCATGACTTACTCATTCAACTCAGGCACTAACATTGCCACAAGTGGATTGGCAAGAGGCAAGAACTGGCAGCTTGATTCTTCAGGGAATGCCACAAGACTTCCTGCCGATACATTGCCAAAGCAGAACGCAAGGACATTCAGTTTGGCTGCTCAGACTGCTGAGGATAGGTATTGCATAAGCCTGATGGAAAAGGTTATTAGCTTCTCTTTTACCAATACTGTTGCAATCGAAGTAAGAAACTACTTTCTTACATTCTCTCTGCCTGATGGCTGGGGTTATACTGCTTCAATAGTTGCAGGAACTTATGATAGGCTATACTTACAACTTTACCGAGATGATAGAAGCTTGTTAATGATTGGCAGGCTTGATACCACTTGGCTTTGGCAGAGGTTTATTGATGATTCAGGCACTAATGATGTCAATTACTTCATTGACTACTCATCAACAACTCAATTGCCTTACTTGCCATTGGCAAGCTATCAGTGGTTATTTGGTGATTGGTATGACATGGAATTTGTAGACTTCAATGCTGGATGCTATGAGAGTCCTGAGTTCTATGCCATGCCTGCAATACCAGGAGACAATTGGCAATTCAATGTGCCATCTGATTCAGGCAATCTTACAGGCCTTACAACAGCCTCAGTAGGCTTGTTCACTCAGGATGGGCAATTCATTCAGCAATTAGGTGAGGCGGTCAGAAACTGCTGCTTTGAGGCCTATCTACCCTATGTAATAGTTGATGGCTCTACACCAGCCTTTGATGATTGGGTAAGCTTTGTAGACACTTACTTAGTAACCACTCCACTTCAATTCTTCTTTAGCAATCAGACAGCTAACTACTCGGGCTTAACAGCAGGAACAGAAACAGCAGGGCAAATAGGAGCAATAGCAGCAACTCTTCCAGCCGGAACAGTTACAACCTATGACAAGCAGGACTTCATTGATGCAGTTGCAGCCTTGTCTTGGCCTGCTGGCATAGAGGTTACAGGAAGCGCTGTAAGCTTCTCAGGCAGTGAAGTGGTAGAGCTTAAGTTCTGCAATTACTTAGCAAGTCAATATCCATCAATTCAGGCTAAATCAATAGTAGGAGAAGCTACATTTTTTTTAAGCTACATTAAATCTCTCTGCTGTGAGCCTCAGCAATTTCAGGCTACATCATTAATTCCAGCAGTTGCTTCGGGGTGTTATAGGCTTGGGATTTACAACCTTCAGGAAACAGGTGGATCTAATACTTGTGAATTGACATTTGAGTATATTATTGACAGCCCCGAAGCTTATGTAGACTCAATAAATACATATTCCCCAAATTTTTTAGGGTTTGCATTATGGGATGGAAGTACACTGTCGCAGATTTACAGTCAGCAAATCCCATCTACTTCTCCTCCAGCAACGGGTTTTGACCTTGCCCAAATTATAGACTTCGCAAATGGCATCCCGGGCATGGTTGCCACTTATGATGAAGAGACTGCTTATTTAACCTATAACTGGACAGTAACAGTGCCATGCAATCAAGAGTTTAGTTTTAGGCATTTAGTGCTTAATGAGGATGATAGTATTGAAGATTTAATTTTTGCAACAGAAACTCAGCTCTGTACTTGTGAGGTGGTGGACTTGGATGCCTATTCACTCTACTCCCTTAGCAACATCATTAACATTGATGGCTCTGACTGCTTCTCTACCATGCTTGAGTTTTGGGCTAATGATAATTCAATTGCTCAGGGCTTTGAATACTTTAATGGATGGAAGCAAAGAGTAAGACTTGGCCTAAATGGTGGAGGGGCTAAGCCAGTAATTGAGGAGAATGTTTACAGGCAATCCAATGGAGTTCACAGAAGGCCACAAAACAAGCAAGATTTATCATTAGATTTGCATACGGATTTTATTGATGAACAGACTCAGTTTGCGCTTGTCGATGCCACTCGCCATCCGTTTTTAGTTTGGAACAATAAGTCCATATTTGTGAAGGGAGACTTGGATGTTGCCACCATTCAAGATTTCACGACACAGTCATCATTTGAAACCTTGGCTCAGGTCAAGTTTTCGGCACTCGTTCAAGGCTTTCAGCCAAAAAACTCAAGTTGTTTAACTTGCTAACAAAATGTCAATATTTTCATTAACCTGTCCGGATGTAGGATGCTATCAGAATTTTCTGTGTGATCCTGAATTCCAAAATAAAATTGTCGCAGTTGCCTACATTAAGAAGTCATCTGCACTCACATCCGTAGAAAAAGCTACTGCTGATTCATGGATTGCTGCTCTCTATTCAAGATACCTTGATGGCGAGGGCTACCTTGTGCTAAACACATCAGGAGAGAAGCCTAAGCCTGACACTGCAACAACAGCAGGCCGAGGCATGCAGAACACCAAGGCTCTTGCTAAGACTCATACCCTAACCTATCAGGACATGCAGGGAGTAGTGCAGAACAATGTTCAGTTCTACAATGACATTCTCGCATCGGCTCAGAATTATGACTTCTACTACTTCACTCCGAATCGTATTTGGGATGCTTCAGGTTATTATGTGACTGTAATTGGTGACCCAATCATCACAGCAGAGCTGAACACCTATCAGATGGCTGAGGTGACTGTGAACTGGGTTTCTAAAGTCAATCCTTTGCCTTATGAGTTTGACACTGACACCTTCCTTGAGGGCTTGTATTACATTATCAGCTTTACAGGAGGATCAGGTAGCACTTACATTGGCAACACTATTACAAGTGGATGCACAGACCCACAGACTGTTACTTTTTCAGCAGTTCTGAACATTGGGGCTATCTCAGGCGCACCTGCACAAAGCTGGTCAATTGAAGAAGGAGCTGGAAGTGATCCGATTGGCGATATTAGCCTCGTGATTGATTCAACTACTGGAGTTATTACTTGGTCTCCAATTGTTGATGGCACATACATCTTCCTTGTAACTGTGACAAATGAGTATGGTTGTGTATTTGGTCAGGAGACAATCACTCTTAATGTTCTATGCGACTAATTAATTAGGGATGGAGGAGCTTATTGGACAACTATTTTCAACCCTCATGGATAGACAAATCCGTGAGGGCAAACTTGAGTACATTGAATGTGCGAGGGAAAAGGCAGAAGAGCTGGAGTACCATTTTGAGAATGAGTATCCAACTAAGCTCCTCCTTACTCAACATCCGAGTGAAGAGCCTTGGATGAAGGACTATAGAAGACGCAGATGGCAAGCACCAACAACCACAGCAACAGGAAGAGTCTTTAACTTCTTACAGAAGATTCAGCAGGCTGATGATTTCAAGATTACATTTGAATCTGATTTCAAAAAGACTGGAGTAGCTGAGAGAATAGGCTTGCAGGATAATACCTTGCAATTCTATGTTGAGAATGCTCTGCCTAAGTTCGGCAGTCTTGAAACTTGGTCTTTCAATGTCTTTCTTAAGACCTATCTGCAAGACTCCAATGCAATTGTGGCAGTGTTGCCATACTATGAAGATTTTGTCAAGAATCCAGCAGGGGTTACCACTTTAGATTGGTTAAGGCCTTACCCACAGACAATCTTCTCGGAGGATTTAATATTTGAGGAAGAGACTTTTGTCATTATTAAGGCTGAGTATTATGAGGACATGAACCGCAAGAAATGGGATCAGTTCTTATGCATCACAATGGAAGGCTTAGTCCTCTTTAGGCAAGTCAATGAATATACTTATGACAATCCTTTCCAAATTTTTATTCTCCCTTATCAATTCTCCTACCTCCCTGTGGTTAAGGTGGGAAGCGTTATTTATGAGGAGGAAGATGGTCATTTGGTTTTTGATTCAGTGCTTGCTCCTTGCTTGCCTGCTTGGAATGAAGTACTATTTCGGACAGATGATTTAAATATCCTTTGGGCTACTCATGCATTGCCTCAGAAGTGGGCATTGAAGATGAGCCCTTGTAAGACATGCAATGGCACAGGACAGAGGACAAACAGAAAGGAGGAGAGAGTAGGCTGCAATGATTGCCAAGGCTCAGGGAGAGCCTCAAGTAGTCCATTCGGATTGATGGAAATAAACATTGACAGAGTTTCTGCTGTTAATCCTAATCCAATTGTTCCACCAGTGCCTCCTGCTGGTTACATTGAGAGACCTACTGAGACAGTTAGACTATTTCAGGAGGACATCATTCAAAAAGAATTCCAAGGCTTTAAGGCTATTGGTCTTGAATTGCTTGGTCAGATTCCTGCTGCTCAATCAGGGATTGCAAAAGAGTATGACAGAAAGGAACTAAACACCTTCTGCTACTCAGTTACTGTTCACTTGGCTCAGGTTTATACTAAGGTTTGCTTTCACATTCTATACCAAAGGTATAATAGCCTCTTTGCTTCCTCTCTGATGGACAGCGACAAGGTTAAAGCAGCTTTGCCTCAGATTACTGTGCCTACTGACTTTGATGTGATGACCACTGACATGATTGGTGAGATGCTGACAAAGGCAAGACAAGGAAACTTTGACCCACTTATCATCTCAGGCATTGAGAATGATTATGTGGAGAAACTTTATGGTGAGAACTCAATACAGCAGGCTTATCTTAAGATTCTAAAGCAACTTGATCCATTGCCATATAAGACAATTGATGAGAAGACACTTCTGCTTAATAGCCAAGGATGCTCACTTCAGGATTATGTCTTGAGTGCTAACCTTCCTGCATTTGTGATGCAATTAGTGGATGAGAATGCTATGTGGTATGACTTGCCTATTCAGGCTCAAAGAGTGCAAGTAGAGGCAATGGCAGCAGCTAAGGTTTCTACAATTAAGTCAGGTGTTGTTCCAATTATGCCTCAAGGAATGTAATGCCTACAGACAAGCAGTTAGCCATCATCAGGAAGATTCAGCAAATTCAGCTGGACATTGAGACTGGGATGGCTGATGCTTTGCCAAAGGTTTTTAAAAGTCTAAGCAATGAAGTAATAGACTTAGCCTCTGAATTAAGTCTTAATCCAAAAGACCGGGCTAAGACATTGAGAGAGATGGTCAAGCTTAAGAAGGACATTGCTGATACTATTGTAAACAATTCGGCTTATCAGACAGAGGTTGTGGCTGTCATCAATGGCTATAAGGCACTTGCTGAGGCTTCAAATGAATATTTAAGTTTAATACTTGATGACTTTTCCCCGAAAACTGAACTTTATAAAGCCATTCTTGAGACTAATATTGAGGTTACTAAGGATGCTCTTATAGGAGGAGGGATTAGAAACAACTTTGGCAATGCCATTCAGGAAGTGCTAAAGAGCAACATTGCCGGAGTAAGCAACAGGGCAGAACTTAACAAGACTCTGAGGCAGTTTATAGAAGGCACACCGGATGAATTGCCATTTTTGAACAGATACATCAAGCAGACAACCAATGACTCTGTAATGGCCTTTAATGCAGAGTACATTCAGACAGTAAGTGAGGACTTAGGTGTTGAGTTCTATCTCTATGCCGGAACAATCATAGAGGACACAAGGCCATTCTGCTCAGCAAGGACAGGCAGATTCTTCACCACTGACCAGGTTAAGCAATGGGCAAGCCTTAAAGGATGGCAAGGAAGGATGGCAGGCACTAATGCCAACACAATCTTTATCTACAGAGGTGGATATAATTGCAGGCATCAGCTGTGGCCTGTTAGCCAAGAGCAATATGATTCAGCCAAGGAGGCTGGCAGAACAGGAGTTAAGTAATTAATCAAACTTAATATTATTATAAAGAGGCACAGGCACATGCTTTGCCTTAGTAGGATGCTTTTTACTTCTGAATGGCCTGCCTCTGCCTACATGAGTCTCCCATCTTCCAAAAGTTGCATTATACTTGAATCTCTTGTAGCAACTGCTTAACAGTATGCACAATGCAAGCACAGCAAGAAGCCTCATAGTGACTTGTCATAATTTAGCAAGTCAGAGATTGGAAGTAGATGCTTCTGCTCTACTATAATTCTAAGCCCATGTCCAAGGTTTTTTACCTCAGAAACCGAATGAATCAGCTCCTTATTGATATAGCCTAATATCTGCACTAATAAGTCAGGCTCTGAGCAGTAGCATAAGACAAATAAGTCAGCAGCCATTTCATTCTTATTGTTAAAGACAAGCCTTCCGGTCTTATACTTTGTGGACTTGACTTGCACATTTAGCTTGCCTAAGTAAATGTCAGTCTCTCCTCCATCACCTTGTAGGTTTATGCTTGTATCAAAAGGTAAGCCAAGGTATTTAGCGACAGCATACTCACCCATGACACCAAGCATGTCAGCTTGTTCTTGGGTGTTGCCCCATCTTGAAACAGATTGTCTGTTAGGTTTGACTATATCTTTTAGATAATGTCTGCCCGATGCTAATACTTTGAGAAACTTGATTTCTCTATCTGTAAAGTTGATCGACACTTCATAAACCAGTTTGCAATAATAAGGCATAAAATCTGATATTTGGGTATGAAAAAAGCAAAAACTGCTGGTAATTCGCCTATTAAAATCACCTTTGGAAAGAAGTCTGTTAAAAGTGCTGCCAAGAAATTCAAAAGGAATTGATAACTTTACACAATGCAATTAAAGCACTTTACACTTTCAGAGTTTGACTCTCCTGATGCACCAGGCTCAGGTGTTAAGATGAAGCCTGAATTTCTGCAAAGGCTTGACAATGCTCGGTCAATTGCCAATATTCCTTTTGGAATCAACTCAGGATTTAGGACAGTTGCTCATAATGCTAAGGTTGGAGGTGTTGATTCCAGCAGTCATACTGAGGGATGGGCAGCAGACATTGCTTGTAAAGATGGGGCTAAGAGATTCATCATAATTAATGCTCTTCTTAAATCCGGTATAAATCGCATAGGGGTTTCAAGTGGCTTTATTCATGCTGATTGTGACCCTTCAAAGCCTGCCAATGTTATTTGGACATACTAATAAATGACAACTGAATTAAGAGAAGAGCTGGTTAAGTTTGGATTTGACTTGCCTGCTTATGGGGCAATTATGCTCACTAAGATTGCTGACCTAAACACAAGCAACTTCTCCGACATTGAGAAGTACATGTATAATCATGGATGGCTTTGGCTTCTTGTCCTAAGATTTGGAAATGTGATTTGGGATTTACACCATAAATTGAGCAAGCATGTGACCATCTATCAGGATGGTGAACCTATTAAGATTACAGGTTATCGAAAAATATTTATTGAACTAAAAAAATTACTAAAATGAAGAAGATTGAAACTATTTGGCTCTTTGCTTTTTTTATGATTTACATGGCATACGATAGATACCATGCCTATGATGTTGAGTCGAAAATTAGTGATGATGTTCAGTACCTCGCAAAGAGTTGCATTACTTCAGGCATTGACTTGGCAATGATTAATCAGAGGGTGGACACTGTTCACAAGCAGAATCAAGCATTGGCTAAGACTGTCTTATATTTGGACTCATGCAACCAAGCGAAGGCACAAAAAGCAGACAAAGCGGAGCGAAGAGGCAAGTTCGTGGGAGGCCTAATCAAAGGTCTATTCCCGGGTATTTGAATTCGAATATCTACTCAAAGAGAATGCAAGTGTATGCCTACACTTGCACATCTGTTGTGCTTGTAGGCATGCTCCTTGGCACTGGGTACTTATACCAAGTAGAGAAAGTAAGTGCATCTGACAGCGTGCTGATGTTCATACTTGGTCAAGTACTCGGTGCTTGGGTAGCATTGACCAATAAGATATTCAGAATCACAACTCCTGCAATTTCTCAAGAAACCTAACTAACTTGCATTCATGAATTGCTTGCAAAATTACATCGGTCTACAAGGTTGCACAGCTGATGCACCACTGTCGGGAATATATATCAATGATTATCCTGGCATGAGTTCTGAACTCATGGAGAAGATAGCCACTCCGGAGCAAGCCTCTTATATTGGCATGTGGAACTCTGCACAGGCTGTGTCTTATTTAAGAATTAAAAGAGACATTCAATTAGCCTTATTTCAATCCGCAGAGGCGCAACTTGATCAAGTGCTGTTTCAGACCAGCAAGAACTTCGTTCAGCAGTGGCAACAGATTCAGACTGTTCCTCAAGAAGCTATACTAAAGGGAGCATTTGTAAGCATTCAAGGGAGTAAGTATTTAAGCCTCCGCATCAAGCAACTGCTTGTCTACAATGCAGGAAGTCAAACCGTGACAAATTGTCCCTGGTTCATTTATCAAACTCAAGATGGAAGCATATTAGACCAAGGCACTTATGACCTTGCGCCAGGCATGAACTATGTGCCAATTAATAATGAGTTTTACTCAGACTTTGATAAGATTAACATCATGGCTGCTGTTGATTGCACTAATTTGGAAACAACAACAGGCATGTTTGTGGATTGGGGCTGGAATCAGATGGAGCTTGAGTGTGCTACTCGTTTCACTTACCTATGGCGCAATGGCTGGAGCATCTTCCCTGTGACTGCTCCATTAGGTTATGGCTTTGGAGATAGTTGGAGTCAGGACAATAGCCAATCAGGTGTTTATATGGATGCTCAATTGCTCTGCTCACTTGATAGCTTTATCTGCCAGCAGAAAGAGTTTCTCGTTGATGCTTGGGCTAATCTTTTATGCTATCAAATCCTTTGGGCTAAGGTTGCATCACCAAGGGCTAACTATTTCAGCCAAGGAAATAGAGAGTTCACCGAGAGGGCTATGGCTACCTTCCTTGATGGATATAATCAGAGCCTTGCAATTTGGGCAAGACAGTTAAACCTTAGAGGAGAAGGTCTTTGCTTTAATTGTGATAATGCCGGACTTATCCAGCAGGGCTTTGTAAGACCTTAACAGCTCGTTGGAATCAACAACTTGTTAAATTGATGCTCCCATATTTACCAAGAATAATATAATCGTTTAGGCTCATCAACTTCATTCATAGTTGCAAGCCTAAATTCATCAATTGAATTGTAAAGTTTTCCATTGTACAAGTAGCCTGCTACTTTAGGTCTTGCCCTCATATTGATTAGTTCAGCCTTAATTAAGACATCATTGCAATCAATATGACCTTCATGTTCAATTATCCAGTCAATTAGTTCTTGAAGCTGAGTCCTTTGCATTTCTTTAATTTAAGTTGACATTTATTACAATACTGTGATGATAATTTTATTTCTCCTTTAATAGCTTTAACTTCATCAGGAGTAAATTCTTGTCCTATTTTAATAATAATCATACACTTAGAACATAGTAATGCGCCAAGACCGCTATTTAATTTAAATATTGCTTTTCCCATTCAATTGCTGTCCGTTTCGTTTCCATAAAACATCTCACAGCTAAATTTGCCATCATCAAGCTTGCCAGGAACATTGACAAAGTAAGACTGCCGGAACTCATTAGGTTTAGCAGTAAATCTCTCACATTGCTCTTTGATTGGACAATTAGTGCCTTCACACATTGCTATGTCTGCCATTGTTTAATTATTTAGCAATCAGGACAGGATTCGAACCTGCATTTATGCCACCATACAACTTACTTTTCGGGCGAGTTACGCAAACTCTCGTTGTATGTGCCTTACCAATTAGGCTACCTGATTAAGTTGCTGGTGAAGGACTCGAACCTCCATCTGCCGATTATGAGTCAGCCTGTTACCCAAGGTGCTATTTATTCGCACTTACACCAACCAGCATAAGCCTTACTTATCGCTAAGTTTAAGGTTCTTTAATTCTTCCTTCTTAGTCTCCTGCTCAATGCAATACTCTCTTATAATCTTCCTCAACACCATTGAGGCCGATTGCTGACCTACTGCCACAAGCCATCTATCCTTTTCCACTTCCGTGAAGCTTGCGGTTATTTTTACATATAGTGGATTTCTATCTCCCATAATTATTTGAATTTAGATGTTGAATTATTGCATCCGATGTGCTTTACAAAGCCTCTAATCAATGAAGCTGCTCTGAAGCCATGCTCTAAGTATTTAGCATTTGCATCCATTTCGGACTTAATAGGGTTATGTGGTTGGAAGTATGTGAAATTGCTAAACTTACCAACCTCCTTGTAATCCTTAAGCCTGCGAAGACCGGGATTCCAAGTGAATCCATGCCAAGTAGACCGATGATTAAGCTTAAGCATATTATATTTAGTGCCATTTTTTGAGTGCAATGGATGCCCAATTACTGGATGACCATTGCGACCAGCAGGATACCTAAGCCAAACACATGCTACAGATGAATTAGTACTTAAAACATCTTTAGAAGCCTGAATAAAACCATAACAATCAAACTCCCAATCATCCTCGCAGTGAAATATGTATTTAGTCTCAACAAGTGTATACATCTTATCAATGGCTACTACCTGACCAACATTATCCGAGAAAATCCAAATAGGCTTAATCTTCCATTCTTCAAAAATCATCTGATCTAATAGCCTTCTAAACTCAAAAGGCACAGAGCCTGAGTCCTCATGTATTATAAACTCATAAGGTGGGATGTCATCCCAAAACTGCACAAGGCTTGTGACTGTCCTCTCAAGTAAATCAAACCTCTTGTATGAGGTCAAGCAGATGGTGACATTACTTAAAGACATAAGCGACAAATTTAATGATTAGCAATGATGCTAAGATTAGGTAAACTGAATAGGTAAGCCCTATGACTAAAGCCCGCTTAAGAACTTCTTTAATTTCCCGATTCATGACTCAACAAAATAAAGGTTATCAATAAGGACCAATTTAGTGCCTTTTTCAAATTGTTTTACCTGACCTTCAAAGGCCTTGATTTGCCAATCATATTGCTCCTGGTTAATATGAATGCCGTAGATCATCATTGAGAATGGGCCTGAATTGAGGGTATAAGAGATTCTAAATGCATCAATAATCTCATAGACTACAATATTACCACCATAGCGGTAAACAGCCTCTTGGATGTCCTTTAAATCGTCTGAGAATAGGTCAATGAATATTCCATCCATGACATCCATTACTTTTGCTTTTTTTGTATCCATGTTTTTTTTGGTTAGATTTGAATGCAATAGTAAACTATTGGTTTTTTATCTGCAAATTTATTTTAATGAATTATGCCAGTCTATGATAGTACATCTGCATTCCTAAGACAACAACTAAAGAACTTTAAGGAGGCCTCACAGGCTGCCAAAGTTTTGCGAGCTGCTGCTGTCTATGCTGCTCCGGCAGTTCAGGGCAGAGTGCAACAGGGCGGTCAGAAGTCTGATGGTGGGCAGATAGGTCAGTACGGAAAAAAAGTTATTCCATCAGCATTTGGGAAGGCTCAATCCTTTGGCAATAAAAAGCGACTTAAGACTCTTGTAAGTACAGATAGTTATAAACAACTTAGGCAGAAGTTAGGATTGCAGACTGCTTATATTGACTTTACATTCTCAGGTGATATGTGGAAGTCTTGGAGGCCTGTCCCAATCTCTGACACTGCCTATGGTGTTACATTTGTCTCTGCTGAACAATTGAATATTGCGAATAGTCTTGAAAGCAGATTTGGTGTTACCTTTGAACTTTCAGCCAAAGAGTTGGAGCAGAGCCTGCAAACCATTAATAGATTAGCCATTCAATACCTAAGCCGATGACATTAACCAAGGTAACAGTAGAGAGCGCAATTGCAGACTTATGCCATAACTTGGCTGCAACTTACCCGGGCAATCAGATGCTGAACTATGGCGAAGCAGTTGAGAGCATAATTGAAAATCAGGCTGGCAATTATGTGACTAAGGATGGAACAACTTATTGCGCTGTCAATGATGGCTACAAGTTAGTAATGTTTCTCGTTAGGGAGTCAGCCTCGGTTCAGCAACAGCCAGCCGGAGGCAGAGCCAACAGCCTGCTAAGGACAGTTACAATTAAGCTTGTGTCGAATACCACTTTAGAGAGTGCTGAGTTTGCCATCACATCAATTATCAACCGAACAAAGGGAATAACTTACGAATCCACAGACTATGATTCAAAGGCAATCGCCAGGCAATTCTTCGGCCTCGAAGAAAGGAATTTTGAGACAGCATTCTTCAGCATCAACCTCTCAATTAACGAGAGGATCAGTTGTGAAGTTACCTGTTGATGCAATCTTTTACATAAGCCTAAAAAAAACACCTATCAGAAAGGTCAAGATGATTGAGCATCTTGATGCTATTGGCTTGCTTGATAAGCATGGTAATAAGCCTCAGTGTCATGTTGCCAATGATGGTAATTTTGTGAATCATAGGATTGACAATAGCCTTAAGATTAAGCATAAGAGAGCCAAGATGAGTTTGTCAGAAATTGGATGTTGTGCTTCTCATCGTGAAGTTTGGCAGAAGCAAATTGACCATGGGCTTGAATATGTTTTAGTTTTAGAGGATGATGCTCGCTTTGATGTTAATAAACTTAATCAACTATCGACAAACTGGAGACAGTTGCCTGAGTTTGAATTATTGCATTTAGGCTGGCAATATTATGCAGGCTACAAGGAGCAGACAATTGAAAGATTAGAAATTGAAGGTCTGCCTAACCTTTGGAAGGGTGATGGTATGTGGCTTACTCATGCCTACATCGTGAGCCTGCAAGGTGCTAAAATTTATGAGGAAAGAACAAGAGTTCAGAATAATGGTCTTGATGGCATGACCTCTGTTATTCAATCAGATATGCTTGCATATGGATTTAAGCCAGGAATAGCAAGTCAAGAAACAGTCACAGGAAAAATAAGATCTACAATTCATCACACAGGGTAATCATTTAAACAATTATAAAATGGATAATTTACAGTACATCCGAGATGCCATCAGAGATAAAGGCAACCGGACACAAGTAACAGTTGTAAGATGGGAGATTAACCCGGTAACAGGTGCACAAGACATGCCATTCAATGTGAATGTTAATGCTGCGATTGCTCTCAGAGAGTTATCTAAGCCAGTTAATAAGCGATCATTCAGCTGGGCAAGGATTAGACCTACTGGTGATGTTTACATCGGCAGAGCAGCCAAATTAGGTGATCAAAATTCCCTCAGCAATCCTGAATTGCTCACTAAACTGAAAGAGGAACTTAAGGCACAAGTTAGAGCAGAACTTGAGGCTGAATTGGCTGCTGAATCTGAGGAGAAGCCAAAGAGAAAAAAGAAAGCAGTTGAAGAAGTAAGTGATGAGCCTACACTTGACACTTCAGAATTATTTGAATCATTTTCTAATCCACAATTATGAGCATGAACATTAAAGAGTTTTTGATTTCTCAAGCCAAGAGGGCTGGAGTATCAGATGACCCCGAATTTAACTTGATGATTTCAGCATCTGTCTTAAATGACATTCAAGTGCCTGAGGCAGTAAGCAATAAGTTCAATACCAATCTTTATGACTTTGAACTTGCTAAGACCAGCCTTGACCTGAAAAAGCATTTCATCAGCAATTACATGATGGGCTATGATGAGGAGATTGTCAGAATGGCTAAAGAGTATGGTCTTGACGGAAATGCTGTGGAAGAGTTGAAGGTCACTAAAAATTCAGGAGACAAGATTAAACTTGCTCTTAAAAAGATGAAGGAATTGGAAGAGAAGGCTAAGAACTCTGTCAATTCTAACCAATCTGAGGAGTTCTTAAAAAAGATGGCTGAAGCTCAGGCTAAGTATGATGACCTTGTAAGTAAGGCAGAGGCAGATAAGTCACTAATTGAGCAGAGATATGTTTCTAAAATGAAGCAACTTTGGGAACAGACTCAGCTTAATGGCATCCAGTGGAATGATCAAATACCCGATGCTGCCAGAATTCCTGCTTACCAGGCAGTACTGGAAAAGAAGCTTCATCAATTAGATGGTCAAATCATTTATGATGCTGAAAGAAATGCTGCTAAGTTGGTGAATGCCAAAGACCCATCACTTCCTCTTGTGCATAATGGAAGAGAGTTTAGTTATTCTGACCTTTCTGCATTAGTTTTGCAGGAGAATAAGCTGTTAAAAGAGCAAGGACAAGGTGGCACTACTCCTTCTCAAATACCAGCAGGCACACCCACAATTCCGGCTTATGCTCAAGGGCAAAGTCAAGGCACACCAATCCCTGCCTCTATTAGAGGCGCACTCGCAGACATATCTAATGTGGCTGCACAAATGCGTTAAATAATATGTCATTATCTACAGCTAACATCTGTCCAGCGATTCTAACATCGCTTTCAGATAACCTAATAAACAACCCGGCTAATGTTGCCATCCATGGTGGAACTCTTGCAGCTTTGAATGACCCATCTAATCTTAGAAGTGGTCAAATCATTCGCCAAGCAAACGACAATGGAACTGGAACAAGCCGTGAGGTTCGTGTAACTTTTAAACAGCGTCAAATTGCATCTGATGCAGTAGACACTAAGAACTGCACACCTGGTGAGCAGATGAACTACATCGAAAGCACCTTCCAAGTTAATAACTACAGAGGTGTTTCTTTCACTTTGTCTGAAGCTCAACTTCGCACTTATTGCGCTGCTTACTCTGAGCTTGTTACTTTGACTGGTTCAACTGATCCTAATCAGATTGTAACTCGTGCAAATGCTATCGGTGCTGCTGGTGGTGCTTTGTCTGTTGTTCGTGAGATGTTCATAGACTTCCAATTGTCTGCAAATGCTCTTGTTCAGGCTATGAATGCCGACCTTCTTGCTTCAATCTCCGGTTCAGTTGGTAACTGGTATGGTGGTGCATCCAACCCTACTTATGTAGTAGAAGGTACAGATGGTTCAATCTATGCTGCTGGTCTATTCGGCATGAAGCAGAACTATATGAACACTGGTTTCAATGGTTCTCCAATCATTGTTGGTGGTGCTGGTGCATTGCAGAGGGTATGGATGAATGACAGCCGTTACTTCGGTCAAGGAGCTAATGGTATCAACTTCTCAACTGTTCGTGACAACACTGGACTTGCTGAGTTCTACTTTGACACAAATGCAGCTGCTGCGCTAACTGATGAAGATTCTGCTGTAGTCTTTGCTCCGGGTTCATTGGTTTACACCCCATACCTTCAGTATGTAGGTTCTTATGGTCAGATCGGTGTGATGAATCGCTTTACTATGCCAATCCCAGGATTGCCTCAGGTTAAGTGTGATGTTCGTATCCTCCCTGATGAGTGTAATGAGACCTATGCCGTTTGGATGGAATGCTACTTCGATGTATTTGCTGCACCAACTACTCTATTCCCTGCTGGAGATAGCAATGAAGGAGTGAATGGTATCTTTACTGCTCAGTTCACAACTGCTGCTTAATCCTAAAACTGCTGCTTAATCCTAATTTTTAGGAAAAGAAAGAGGGAGGCCAAAAGCCTCCCTTTTTTATTTATGATTCCTTATAAAGTAGATTAATGAATCAGTGACATTATACTTTTTAGCCAACTGTTTTGCCGATAGATGAATATTAGTCTTTATAAATTCATATTCACTTAAAGGTATTTTTCTGTTGTTATTTACATACTCCCAAAGATTTTGTTGCCTTGGGATAGAATCAGCTCTTAAGTTCTTTTGATTTTCTGAAAAAGTAACTGCTCTTAAATTTGATTTTTGATTATCAAGTCCATTGTGATTTATATGATCTATAACTAATCCTTCGGGGTTTCCCATAATCAATCTATGCATTGAAACTGTCTTTCTATTCTTATCAGTACCAAGCTTTCCTAATGCATAGCTGTTATAATATTTACCTTTTATAATAGACTTTGACTCATACCATTTAATTGAGGAAACTAATTCAAAATCTTCCTCATCAATAATGGCAAATGATTTGCCTACACTTATTTTAATCATAGTCTCTTAAAGAAAGAGGGAGGCCAAAAGCCTCCCTTTTTTTATTGAAAAACTGTTCAAAATAACCAAAACTAAACTATCTAATGCTAAGGCTTAAGTTCTCCTTGAGTTGTGCGCCTGGTACATACTCACCATCCTTGATGGCTTTGCTAATCTCACTCTTCCAAGGTTCTCTCTTGATCAGCCAAAAGGCTGGAGGTAGATTTCCTTCCTCAAGGATCTCAACAGAAACGCTTTTGCGAGTTGATAACTTAGCAAGTGGGGTTTCATATCTTCTGACTCCTTTAGAGTCCTCCTGACCAAATAGCATAAGCGCAGCAAGCAATGTCTCCTTAAGCCTATCAACTGTCTTGTCCTTTGCCTTCTTAATAGCCTGAATCCTCTTAATCTCATCAGCAGCTTGCTCAGACTCTGATTCAAGCTTTAAAATGAATTTAGCATAGGCCTCAGCCTTGTGCTGGAAATTGTCTCTCCTAATTGCTAACTCTTCGAGAAGCTCATCTGAGACTTCTCCACCATTCTCCTCCATCAAGCTGATGAAGGAGAGTTCTTCTTGGGTTAATTGCCAAAGTGATGCCATAACTTAAAAAGGTAATTCGTCAAATGAATCTTGAATGCTCACTGGTTGTGCCACTTGTGTCACTTGTGCCACAGGCTTAGGCTGAAGAAGTTGCTGAAACTCCTTAGAGCCTCTGACCATCTCCTTAAGAAACTCCGGCATGGTGTCAAACTTATCCTGATTGTACTCACCAACCGAGAACTCAAAGGATGGGTTCACTTGTGGTGGGCATTGCATGCCTTTCATCACCGGACTGATGCTGGCAATCCTTTCGTAACTTTTTTCGGGGTTAGACTTAGAAGCCTGATGGAAGATGCTGATCATGCAAGCCTTACCAAGAAGCTTGGTGACATCAAATTCCTTTGCCTCATCATCTGTGAATGCCTTGCCTCTCCAGCCTGTGAGTAATGCTCTGAGAGTTGATTTCTCATTCATGCTTAGTGTTACCTCCTTGCTAATGACACAAGGCTGCTCGCCTTTGTCTGCATTGAAGCAACGGAGTTCTGTTGGGAGTTCCCAAGTTATGCGGACTAAGTTAGTCCACTTCTCTTCACCGAGGTAGGACTGCTTTACAGTGCCAAGGTGAACCATTGAATAGCACCTTGCTAAGTAAGTGCCTGCTGCGATCAATTCTCTCTGAGATGATTCGCCTGAACTTTTTGCGATAATTGCCATGTTTGGTTATAGATTAATTTAAAAGGATGTGAGTGCCATTGCGCCAATTAAAAAGGCGAAGAATCTTAAGAGGTGGTAAAGATTCTCTTTAAAAGGTGTTTCAGGAAGTTGCATATTGATTAGTAAAGATTGTTTTTGCGCTTACATTCATTCCATAAAGACTTAAGAGCATCTCTCTGAACTCCTGTTTGAGAATCATCATCATTATAACGATCGTATGCCATTGAATTAGTACTGATGCAGCTATACTGCTTTCCCCTGTATTGAATGGTCACTTTATAGTGTCCATAAGAGGAAGTTCTGTCTGCGATAATGCGCTGGGATAATTCTGATGTTGTCATTTTAAATTTGTTCTATAATTTGATAAAAATCATGTGGTTGTTTACTTACATAGTTGTAAGCTGCCTGCCTTGTTGGGAAATTGCGTACAATTACATATTCCTGCAATTCTGTGTTGAAAAATTTTAAAAGAAACATTTTTGTTTGGTAAAGTTTGAACTTGTGCTGCTCCGTTGCAGTGAGACAAATGTAACACTTGTTTTTTTATCTGCAAATATTTATTTAAAATAATCTAAGTTTTTTTTCTGTACACCCTCCCATACTTCAGAAGGGCATAATTCTGCTTGCTATCAACAATCATCATCTTACCATCCTGGTCTTCAAGGTGAAGCCTGTGCCATACCTTTTGAAAGTGATCTACTGTAATGCCATACTTCTCTTTATAAGCATCATAGGTCAGCCTATCCTTCTTGGGCCTTGTGCCTTTGATAGATAGAATCTCCTTGACCATTGCCTTGTTGTATTCATTGACCAAGACCCAAGGCTTCTGAAAGCCATTCATCTCTATCATTGCAAAGGCTGACTTATAGCGACTAAATCTATGTTGAGGGATGTTGAACTTCCGGCAGAAGTCACTCATTTTTAAAGAAATCATTTTTTAATTCTAATTGGCTTAGGTTTGCAAATGTAATTGCAAGAAATTTATGGCAGGGTTCTATTTTGAATTTTTACACAATAAGCCAGTGATTGACCTATCCGGTGGATTTAAGAAATATGTAGGCAAAGAGGATGAGTTTCAAAAGTCTGTTGCTAAATATTTGGACAATCTACAGGCCACTTGGTTTCATTGCCCGAATGGAGGAAGCAGGAATGCCATAGAGGCAACTAAGCTCAAAGCAATGGGAACTAAACCAGGAGTGCCTGACTGCTTGATCCTTGACCAGCTTAAAGGCTTCTCCGGTTTAGCCATTGAACTTAAGGTAGGCTACAATAAGCCATCAGAGCAGCAATTGGCTTTTCTTGATAAATTAGTAGCTCAGAATTGGCTTGTGCTTGTTAGCTGGTCACTTGATGAGGTTATCACTGTATTAGATTGGTATTTTAACATCTCTAAAAATGAAAATAAATCAGAAAGGATTTTGGGAGAATAAGACATCAGAAGGTCATGCACATGATCGCAGGCTTGCCTTAGCAATTGCTGCAATGCTTAAAAAAGAAGAGTTAAAGTCTCTTGTAGACTTTGGCTGTGGTATGGGCTACTATCCTGAGCAGTTCAGGCTTGCTGGAATCTATTGCCAAGCTTATGATGGCAATCCTAACACCTATGCCCTCACATTAGGCACAGGCAGAACGCAGGATCTATCGGTGGACTTTGACCTTCAGGAGAAGTTTGATTGTGTCCTATCTCTTGAGGTTGGAGAGCATATTCCAGCAGAATATGAAAGCATCTATCTTGACAATATTGCCAAGCATGCCAATGGTTTAATTATCCTGTCTTGGGCAGTTCCTGGTCAGGATGGTGATGGGCATGTCAATTGCCAAACCAATGAATACATCATTGATCAGATGCATCTGAGAGCCTACACACTTGATAAGGTAGCAACCAAAGCACTCCGCAATTCATCAAGCCTGTGGTGGTTTAAAAATACCATTATGGTTTTTAGATAATTTATTTTGATTGTTCGCTTAATTGGTTTTTTATTTGCAAAAAAATATCTAACCAATGAGCCAAGAACTATTCGACAAGCTATCAGAGTGCAGGCGCATCTCTGACAATCACCGGAGAGCAAGAGACTATCACAAGGAGCAGAATGCCAAGGTCAAGCAATTGAACGAGGACAATCTGCTTAAGTTGAACAATGCGAACCAGGATTACCTAAAGCTTCAGAAGGAGTATTACTACTGGAGATCAGTAACCTTTGCCATCACCATTTTTGCCTTAGCCATGACTGTTCTATTCTTTCATTGCCTCAGAAAATGAAAAACGATTTTAGCAAGTTTACATGCTTCGTTAGGGGCATTATAGAGACAGGCATTGTCATCAAGCATTCTGATAAGGCTCTTAGGCATGATGTAAAATTGCACTTCAATAGGCTACTTCATCACTCTGTTGAGTTTGAGAAATTCCTGCACCAGCAATTAGGCCAAGACATGGCAGAGGCAGAAGATACAATCAATAGCTCAATCATTGGCCTTGTTTGGCAGATATTTGACATGGAAAAGGATGAGGTTAATAGGTTTATTGAGTACATCAATAATTTTGATGATTATTTGAAAAAAGAAATTTAAAAACATGAAATACACAACAAAATATTTAAAAGAACTTGCTAATGGTAATTTAGTAATACCTCAAGGCAGTGATATATACAACTCTATGGTAAGGGAAACTTTGCGTGATTTGATTAGAGGCAATGAATCTGATACTGTACTTGAGGAATATATCCAGTGTGGTGATCTTGTTCCCTTTGACTATGTTAGCGACCTATCAGAGATAATCAATGAACTTGCTCGGATTCTTTTGGAGGAGAGAGAAGATTATAAAGAAATCTTAATTGAGGCACAAGGCTACCTTGATCAATCAATTAAAAATATTGATAATGTCTTAAAAGATATGAAATAGAAGTAAAAACTTTTTTAGATTTGCATGTCGAAAGACCACTGGGTAGCAGCAGTGATTGTAAAAAATTCTTAATCTCCTTTGTCCGCTTAGTAGGGTCTGCTACCCCGAAAGGCGAACAAAGGATTTTTTGTTTTATGAATAAAGTTTTTTCAGAACTAAAAATTGACATTACTTACAGATTAGAGTTTGATAATGTTTTAGTTATGGTGTGGTTTGATGACACCTTAATTGCAGAAGGCATTTATAATAGTATTTCAGAAGTACCTTCTATTAAAGAAATTTTAAGAGAAAGTCAGATGAAGCCATGAATGGGTATCAACTAACCAGGCAATGGTTTGAATGGAGATTTAATAATCCAGGCAAGCTTTCTGCTGGACATGCAGAACTTTATTTTTACATAGTTGATCGGTGGAATTATTTTGGTCAAAAGGCTGAGTTTGGTCTACCAAGATTGCACACTATGGAGGTGCTTTCAATTGGTAGTAGAAATACTTACAAGAAACTTTTTGGTGACTTGATTGAACATGGATTTATCAAATTAATTCGTGAATCCTGTAATCAATACCATCATTCATCCATAATTGCCTTGTCAAAATTTGAGCAAGCACCTGACACACCACTTGACACACCAACTGAGCAAGCAACTGATCAACCACTTGACCCAATAGATAAACTAAAGAATAAAGAAATTAAAGAACCTAAGAAGGGAGATTTTGATTTTTCAGGCTATGGTGAATTAGAGCCTTTAGTTAAAAAATGGCTTGATTATAAAAAGTCTATTAAACAAAGTTATAAGTCACAGCAGAGCCTTAATAGTTTTTTCAAAAGGCTAAAGGATCTTTCAGGTAATAATATCTTAATTGCTGATTCAATAATTGAGCAATCAATAGCTTCTGAGTGGAAAGGTATTTTTACCCTACAAAACAAAAAAGAGGCAACCACATTTATTCCGCCCGAAAGTAGGCCGATGAGAGTTCACGAATCTTACCAAACAAACCAATGAATTTTACAAATGAAGAATTAGAGAGGCAAGTCCTTTCTGCTATGATGATTTATGACGAGGAAAGGCTTACTGCCTTCTCAATCATTCCAAGTGTAGAGGTGTTTCAGGATGAAAAGCACAAGACTATTGCCAAAGCCATCCAAGCGCAGCAAGATGCTGGTGAGCCTGTAAACCTTGAGACTGTTGTCTTAACCTTGAGAAAATCCGGATTGCTTAATGAAGCCGGAGGCATTTCATTTATAACTTCGGTTTTTACAAGCCTAAAGAATCCTGGGCATACTGAAATTCATTGCCGGATGTTAGTTGAGCAGTTTATGAGGTCAAAGTTTCTATACATTGCCACCGAGATGCTAACTAAGGCCAACTCTGACTCAGGTGATATATTTGAACTAATCACTGAAATGCAGGGCAAGACAGATGGCCTGCTGACTTCAACAGTAAATAAGTCAGATGATAACTTTCAGACTCAGCTGGATATTTCAGCAGAGATGTGGTTCAATAAAGCCGCTGGAACTATTGCAGGCTACCCAACAGGCATCTCTTCACTTGATAAGCTTTGTGGAGGCTTGACAAACTCCGAGCTTACTGTTGTAGGTGCAAGACCCGGGCAAGGTAAAACTGCTCTTGTGGTAAGCCTAATCAGAAACTTGGTTAAGCAAGGCATAGGCTGTGGCATGTTTAGCCTCGAAATGAACAAACACGAATTAGCCCAAAGGCTTGCCAGCCAAGAATCTCAGGTTTATGCTTTCAAAATAAAGCAGGGAAACATGAATGAACTTGACATTAATGCACTAAAAAGTGCTGTAAACGGCATGAAAGACTGGAATATCAAGATCTGCGATGAAGGGTACATGAACATGAGGAAAATCAGGACTAAGGCCACCATGTGGAAAAACAAGTATGACATCAAGGTCATATTTGTGGATTACATTGGCCTCATTGAATCTGTCAATCCTAAAGAGACAAACAGAGTGAATATTGTTGGCGAAATATCAAGAGGTCTGAAGCTTCTTGCAAAAGAGTTGCAGCTTCCGGTTGTTGCCTTAAGCCAGCTATCCAGGAGAGTTGATGAAAGGCCCGATAAAATGCCTTTGATGTCCGACCTTAGAGAGTCCGGTTCAGTTGAGCAGGATGCTGATGTTATTTGGATGATGATGAGGCCAGCATTTTACTTTGACCCAACTGCCACCACCAAAGTTGGCAATCTTGAACTCTCAAACTATGACCTTTGCTTAATTGATCAAGTCAAAATGCGGTCAGGTTCAACAGGAGTGATACCTTTGAAATTCGATGGCCCTTTAATGCGACTCAGAAACTATGAATAACATCAGCATCAGCCAAGTGCCATCCATGTGGGAAGGCTCTGCAACCTATGAGAATCAATTATTTTATTATGATGAGCCAAAATTTATGACAGTCCAAGACATCAGATTTTTTCTCAATCGCAAGTGTAAGGCACTTAGAGCTAAACTTGAAAACAACCTTACTACTGGTTACCAATCAAGATGGCAGAATCAACTTGACCTGTATGAGTCAATTCTAAAACACTTACCTTTGCAATAAATCAATAAAGCTATGCCATTGAAAAAGGGATATTCAGCCAAGACAGTTAGCAATAACATCAAGACAGAGATGAAAGCAGGCAAGCCTCAGAAGCAGGCTGTTGCAATTGCTCTGTCTGTTGCTAAGAAGGCCAAGAAAGCATCTAAAAAGAAAAAATAATCAACCACAAAATAATGGGCAATTGCCCGGTACAAATTATGGCAGCACCAAAAGGAAATCAATGTTGGATGTTAAGGCTAAAGCATGGCCTTGATGGGAAATTTAAAACTCCTGAGGAAATCCTTGAGAACTTTGAACAGTATGTCCAATGGGCAGAAGAAACTCCTCTCATTGAGGTGGATTTTAGAGGCAAGGATGCAACTGAGGTTAGATTGCCCAAAAAAAGATTGCTTACAAAAGATGGTTTTGCCCTTGCATGTGGGTTCTCATGCTGGACTAAGCTATCAGAGTACAAGACCAAATCAAAAGATTTCGGTAGTGTCTTTACACGCATAGAGCAAGCCATCTACACAAGCAAGCTGGAGGGGGCTGCAAGTGGCCTCTTCAATCACAATATCATAGCAAGGGATTTGGGCCTCATGAACCAAGAGCAGATCACCATGCAGATGACAGAGGTAATTAGACCTACAAGTCCTAAGGAGGCTAAAGTAAGAGAGTAACTTGGCAAAGATTGACTTGTCAAGTCCTGACCTTTGGCAGCCTAAGTACCTTGATGCAGTAACAGACCCAAAGACTTATAATATCCTTTGGGGAGGAGCAGGAAGTGGCAAGAGTCAGACAATGATTCAGATGCTGCTGGCTGAGATTTGCGACCATAGGACAAATGAGTTTCAGACTTACTTTGTTATTCGTAAGGTAGCCAGCACTCTGAGGAACTCAGTCTTTGCTGACTTCCAAAACAAGATAACTCAGTGGGGCTTGAATAAGCTGTGCAGAGTTAAGACTGGTTACTTAGAGATTCAATCCGGTGGCAACAAGATTATATTTCTTGGATGTGATGATCCCGAAAAGTTAAAGTCATTAAGCCAAGCCAAATACATTTGGATTGAAGAGGCCACCGAGCTTACACTTGAGGACTTCACTCAGATAACCTTAAGACTTAGAGGCAAGTCAGAGCATCCCAAGAGATTCTTCTTGACCTTCAATCCTGTGTCAGATAGTCACTGGATTAAAAAAAGGTTCTTTGATGATGTACCAGCAAAGGAGGCCAATGAAGTGCTTAGGCTTCATGGCACTTATCTTGATGCCTTAGATTTTCTTGATGACCAATACCCAATTAGGATGGAGGCACTTAAGGAAGTATCTCAGACTTACTATGAGGTTTATGCCTTGGGGCAATGGGGCATTTGGGATAGAGAGAGCCTTTTTGCCACAAGCTTTGACTTTAGCAAGCATGTCTACCAGGGATATATCAAAGCATCTCCAGTTCACAATCTTTACTTAGCCTTTGACTTCAATGTAACTAACACATGTTGTGTCTGCCAATACATAAAGAACTCATCAGAGGGCTTGTTTTATGCAACAATCAATGTGATTAAGGTCTATAGGGTTGGTGATCTTGCAGCTCTTTGCCAAACAATTAAGCAAGAGTTTCCCGATATGACTTACATCATAAACGGTGATGCATCAGGAGCAAGCAGAAACGCATTCACTCAGGACAACATCTCAGCCTATGCTCTCATCAAGAACTACCTCGGCATAGGTGATATGCAAATCCAAGTCCCAAGGTCGAACCCAAGCCACATAGCCAGCAGGCTGGTCACCATCCTAACACTTCAGAAGGCCAAGGTGCAGATAAGTGGCAAAAGGTGTGATGAGTTAGTAATTGACCTAAAGGAGGCCAAGGTTAGCAGGCAGGGAAGCCTTGACCCATGGAAGAACAAGAACCCGGATAAGTCTCACGCATTAGATGCCTTTCGTTATTTTATTTTCTCTAATTTTGCAGAGATAACTTCCAACTTCAATCTCGAAAAGTATGGCACAATGTTGCAGTAATTGTTTCAAAGCCTGTGAGCCTCTCAACAGTTGCCCTGATGCTTTATTGATTCTTGTACCACCAAGCTATCCGGATGCTTCAATCATTATCAACATCAATAAGCCTGGGGTGAATGCTCGCATAAGCCAGCAACTTGACATTGATTACCTCGGTTACATTGAGATTGATTTAGCAGCCTGTCCTGATGGATTTTTTAATCCTTATGGCGGACAATATGAGTTAATGTTTGTAAATCCCACCAATCAGAAGGTCTATGAGTTCACTGCTGTTGATGGCTTAACCTACTCAAGCATCTGCTTCAGTTTCTCACCAACCTATCGGAGTGATGAGGGCATCAATGAGGTAATTTTAAATATATTCAACGATCTAATTCCTGACCCTTACTATGTATGATGAACTTACTGCAAGTTGTGGTGGCAAGCGAAGAGGCTGCTGCATTATTGAGCTTCCACATGATTCTAAGCCTGCTGACATTGACTCTGATTGCTCTGATCAGTGCAGCTTTTTCCTTGTTCTTGGACTATCTGCTGGACGATCATCCGATTGGGCAGTGGTATCTGTTCCAAATTCAGAAGTTGCCGACTTTGTGGGCCAAGCCACTGGGTGAATGTCCTTATTGCTCAGGAGCTTGGCAGTTCCTGATTATCTCTTGTCTAATCTTTAACCAACCATTTTACTTATGTTCAATTTTTTTAGGAGCAAACCATCTATTCCTCCTCCTCCTATCCCTGATGCAGAAACGGATGTTGTCAATAATCCGCAAAAACCAAGGTATCAAGGAGTAGCCCCGAAGGACAGATGGGATCAAATTGAGTATGCCTTTACTTCAGGAGGTGTCAAATACTTTAAATTCGTATCTGAGGTCAATGTGCCATTTCAAAGAGCAGTTGCTGCGAGAGATATATTTACAGAAGAACTTTGGCAAATCAATCCTGACTATCTAAGAGGCTGGAACAATGGGCTAATCAACCTATTGATGGACAAGAAGAAGAAGGATGAGAAGAAGCTTTATGAGGTAGGCATCATGGCATCAAGGCTTAAGGAGCAGATGGAGATGTCTGTTAGCATGCTCAGGCAGTTAAAGCTTGCAACCGTTGTCTACTTTGACGAGCATGAAAACCCACTTGACTACCAGTATCCATACAACAAGCAGAAGCTTGAGCATTGGATGAAGTCCAATGATGTGGATGGTTTTTTTTTGAATCTGCCGGAGTATGCCTTTCTGCCCTCTTCGACAGAATTCAGCATGAATTTCCAGACCTATTTGCAGGGCGAAACAATACAAAGCCTAAACCTCCTGAAACATATTATTTTACTTCAATCATCAGACAGCACAGACAAAGATTTAGTGAAGTCTTTAGAATCGCAGCTGGAGATGCTCAAAGAATTAAATTCCTGGTCGAAAGGCCAGTCTATGAATACTATCTGATTTATTCAACTTGGATAACTGAGCAGAAGTCTAAGAGGAGTCAG
>Ga0304730_1000516_pt1 | contig 33598 bp, 37 predicted proteins | sample M_130628_MF_Meta_FD_190474 | JGI IMG/M metagenome (GOLD analysis project Ga0304730, IMG submission 190474) | Freshwater microbial communities from Lake Montjoie, Canada to study carbon cycling - M_130628_MF_MetaG (v2) (version 2) | ecosystem: Environmental > Aquatic > Freshwater > Lake | place...
TTCTCTAGCAACTCAGGAGTTAACACGGCAGTGCGATCTGCGCTATTCATCTGCAGCCCTGTGTAGAGGCGGACCAAACTGCGCCATCCACTATCGCTATGTGCAAGCACCGTAACGCGTGGAAGTGCGCCTGAGAGATCACCGATTGCAATCGGAAGATTGATTCCAATAATCGGTGCAATCCCATGAGATACACATGCTTTGGTAAAACGGATTGCACCAGCTAGCCCATCACGATCTGTCAGTGCGAGCGCCGGCATCTCAAACTCCGATGCACGTGCAACTAAATCACTAGGTTGCGTTGTTCCGTATTTGAGTGAATACGCACTTGCTGTGCGCAGATGGATAAAGCTCATTAGATAGCTCTAATAATCCACTGGCCGGTTGCTTCATCGCGTTCGAGTTGGAATGTGGTGAGTGCACCGATAGGCGCTGCTTCGACAGTCCATAAAGCACGCGCTTGATCATCGGGACGGAACTTGCCATCGCTAATACGGTTCCACCATCCACCTGCCTCACACCATCGCGATAAGACTGCATGGATACGAAAGCGCCTTCCCTTAAAGGTGAATTCGATAGGTGTGAGTCCCCCATCGGAGACGACCTCATGAGCCTTTACTACTTCTGCTGCCATCTTTACTACTTCCCCTTGGTGCCTGTTGATAATTCGAACAGATGTTCGAAAAGTAGTCCAGGGCTCTGACAAGGGCAAGTGGCCCCCGGATTGAGCGTGGATCAAACCCTCACGGGGGCGGCAAAGGGCGTGGCGTGGAGTGAGATAGTTGAAATTTCAACTACTATGGACCTATACATATCCACTAACTCTTAGGAGACACAATTGAACGCAGTACTTCTCGTAGGCCGAATTCTCTTCGCCTTTATCTTCATCACATCAGGTATCGCTCACTTCGCAAAGCTTGAAGCGATGACAGGTTACGCACAGTACAAGAAGCTCCCTGCTGCAAAGCTCGGCGTTCTAGCCTCTGGTCTGTTCTTCCTTCTCGGTGGCGTCTATATCGCTATCGGTCTCTGGGTTGACCTTGGCGCACTTCTCTTGGCAATCACCCTCATCCTCGCTGCAGTCATCTTCCATAACTTCTGGAAAGAGACTGACCCAACAGCTAAGCAGAATGAGATGATCGCATTTAATAAGGACATCGCACTCGCAGGAGCTGCTCTTATCCTCTTTGCACTGATTGCATTTGGATCACTCACAGAGTTCGGTCCAAGCGTTGGAAGCCTGAACTTCTTCAACTTCTAATTTAAAGTTCACTAAAAGCCCCTCGAGAAATCGGGGGGCTTTTACTTTTGACCTGCCAAGATAGAGACATGGAAATCATTGGAGCACTTATTGCTGGCTCCTTTATCGGCGCAGTCCTGGGCTTTGTCGGTGCAGGTGGTGCGATGCTCTCAGTGCCAATTCTCATGTATCTCTTTGACTTCGAACCCAAGCTTGCAACGACTGCAGCGCTAGCTGTTGTCTTCCTAGCAGCGTTATCTGGTGCAATTCCCAAAGCGCGTAAGAAGCAGATCCTCTATCGCGATGCCTTTGTGATCTCAGGCATTGGCCTGATTACCAACTTCGGCTTTGCATCCATTGCACAACATCTTCCTGACTCCCTCATCACAACTGGCTTTGCTGGCGTGCTCATACTTGCTGGAGCCTCCATGTTGCGACCCCCGCGTCTTGAAGAACATAAGCGCATGCCGATCTCTGTTCTTATTGTGATGTCACTTCTGATTGGTTCAATGACAGGGCTCTTTGGAATCGGCGGTGGCTTTCTTGCTATCCCTGTTCTCGTTCTCTTCTTCGGAACACCTCAAGTCACCGCTGCAGGAACATCGCTTGTGATCATCGCGTTGAACTCCCTAATCTCATTTATTGGCCACCGAGCACTGTGGGCAGATGTGCAGTGGCATATCCCCATCTTTATGGCAGGTGCCGCAATTGTTGTTGCCCAGCTTGCTTCGCACTTTTCAGGAAAGACATCTCCTGTTGTGTTGCGTAAAGCCTTTGCCTATCTGCTCTTCGCCATTTCGCTCTTTACTCTTGCAAAGACTTGGCTTTAAACCTTAATCACGCGAGAGAAGAAGCCCGCCATTGCAAGGAGTGCAACGGGATAGAACATCGCAACAGGTAGCGAGAAGATATCTGCAAGAAAACCTGTCACAGTTGGCCCAATAAAGTAACCAGCAATTCCCGTGACTCCCACGCGCGCGATCGCAACACCGGGTGCAATTCCTGGAATACGGCTTGCAGCCAAGATAAATGCAGGAAACATCGGACCGATTCCAAGGCCAGCAGCTGCAAAGCCAATATTGATAATAATAAATGCAGGAAGTGGATGAGAATCTGAGAGTGGAACAGCGATAGCAATTGCACTCCCCCAGATAATTGCGCCACCATAACCACCAATGCGCACAGTTGCTGCAGGTCCAAACTTCTCAAGGGCCCAATCTCCGGAGAAGCGAGCGATAATCATGGCGAGTGAGAAGGATGCAAAGGCTGCAGCGTTGAGTCCCTTACCGATACCCATGCTGTCTTTAAGAAGGAGTGCGCCCCAATCGCTAGCGGAGCCTTCAGCAATGAGCCCGCCGAGCATTCCAAAGCCCATCCACCAAAGAGGTGCCGTCTTTTTTCCAAAGAGTGGAATCTTCGCAGATGAATCTTCGTGATCGCCTTTATGGTTATCAAGATCTGGCGGCAACATGTAGCGAGAGAGCGGAATGAAGAAGACGAGTGCAACAATTCCCACGCCAATCAGATTCTCGCGTGGCTCTACAAAGTGAGCAATCGAACCTCCGAGAACCGTTGTTGCAAAAGCACCTGTGCTCCAACACCCATGGAAGGAGACCATCCATTTGCGGTTGACAAGATTCTCAACTTCAACAGCAACCGTATTGCTTGTGATATCAAGATTGGCATAACCAAGTCCCATCACAAAGAGTGCGATAAATAATTGGTTGAAAGTCTTCGCACTCGCCATACCCATCAATCCAACGGGCATTACCAGTACTGCAACTGAAACAACCTTCTTCGTTCCAAAGGTATGAGTGGCACGTCCTGCTAGTTGTGCACCGAGCACAGCGCCGATTGTGCTTCCAATAAAGACTAATCCGAGCTGCGAGTTAGTAAGACCGATCGCCTCTTTAATCTCAGGAATACGGGGCACCCATCCCATAGAGACGACGCCCATGAAGAAGAAGATTGCCCAGAGCGCATTACGGGCTCTGATTCCATGCTCGTATGGGCTCAAGGTCTGTGACATGGCGCGACGCTATCTCATAAAGTTCACCTATGGATGGAATTCTCGAAAAGGCAGCAGTTAAACGTTTCAAAGAGGCAGCAGATTCGCTAGGTGTTAAGGGTGAGATAAATATTCTCGCCGACACAGCGCGCACTGCAATCGATGCAGCAAATGGTCTTGGTATTGAAGTCGGACAGATTGCATCCTCTCTGATCTTTAAACTGCCATCCGGTAATCCACTGCTGATCATTACTAGTGGTCGCCATCGCGTTGATACTGAACTCGTTGCAAAGAATCTCAATATCCCTGAACTAGGACGTGCAGATGCCAACTACGTTAAAGAAGTCTCTGGCTACTCAGTAGGTGGCGTATCCCCCATCGGATGGATCTCCACACCTGAAATAACTCTTATTGATCAAGCGCTCAATGATTACGACATCGTCTGGGCAGCATCTGGTCATCCGCACGCCGTCTATCCGACAAGTTACGCAGAACTCATGGCCTGCACGAGTGCTAAGCCGATGGTTGTGGGTGATTAAGCCAGTAGTTCAGAAAGTAACTTCACTACGCGAGCCTTAATGTCATCGCGGATTACGCGCACTGATTCAATTCCTTGTCCTGCAGGATCATCGAGTACCCAATCTTCATAACGCTTTCCTGGGTAGTAGGGGCAAGCATCGCCACAGCCCATCGTGACAACTGCATCACTTGCTTGCACTGCCTCAGGTGTCAGAATCTTTGGAGTGTTATTGGCAATATCAATTCCCACTTCGGCCATCGCTTCAACGGCAATCGGATTGATGGAATCTTTTGGAGCAGAGCCTGCTGAGAGAACTTCCACGCGCCCTTGACCCAGCTCGCGCATAAAGCCCGCTGCCATCTGTGAGCGGCCTGCATTGTGAACACAGACGAAGAGAACGCTTGGCTTGCTCATGCTATTTTCCTGACTTTGATTTGTGGGTAATAAAGGTAAATGCAGACAAGCCAAGTGCTGCTCCAATAAATTGGAAGAGGATGAAGGCTGGCACTGATGTGATGTCAATCCCTGTGAATGAATCACTCAAAGATCGAGCAATTGTGACTGCTGGGTTTGCAAAAGATGTGGATGAAGTGAAGAAGTAGGCAGCGCCAATCCATGCAGCAACAAGGCGTGGAATCTTCTTATCAATTCCTTGCTTGACCGCCAACAGAATGATGAAGAGAAGTCCAGCTGATGCTACGACTTCACCGAGCCAGAGATGTGCTCCTTCACGAATGCGTTGTGAAGGATCAATTGCTGGGTGTTCAAACATCAGGTTTGCGATGATTGCCCCGGTACATCCGCCAAGAATCTGAGCGATGATGAAGTAGAAGGTGTCGGTGACTGAAAGATTCTTGCGAAAGAGTTCAACGACGCTGACCAGCGGATTAAAGTGCGCTCCGCTGATAGGTCCCAAGAGTGTGATGGCAATATACAGGGTGAAAACTGTTGCAACCGTGTTGATCAGAAGCTGAAGTCCCACATCAGTGCTGAGGTTGGTGGCCATGATTCCTGAGCCCACTACCGTTGCAACGATGGTGGCTGTGCCGAGGTATTCGGCGAATAAACGTTTTCGCAACATCTCAAACCTCAAATCATGAGAAACTGGGCGCATGCAGCGCGTAGTGGTCTACTTCTTTACTGTTCCCCACAAGAGTATTCCATTTGCCTTCCTCTCTATGGCAATTGACCGTATGAGAAGTCGCAAGTTCACGGGGATTTCATTTTCAAAGCTACTCGGGACCGGATCTGGTCAAACATTTACTCCTAGTGATGCCGTCCTTACTCGCTGGGGCATGGTCGTTGTTATAGATGAGAATCGAATAGAAGCATTTGATCAATCCTCAATAATCACCAACTGGCGAAAGAGATCTACCTCAGAGTTTCGCGCCGTGCTCTCACCTCTGTCTTCTCATGGCCTGTGGGCAAAGAAAAACCCTTTTGATTTCATCGCACCCCTTTCCAATCCTGATGCGCAGATCGCAGCCCTAACGCGAGCTCGCATTAAGTGGAATAAAAACTTTATCTTCTGGAAGTCTGTGCCTCCCGTAGTCATCGACCTTCATAGCAATCCAGGTCTACATGCAGCAATTGGAATCGGTGAAGCACCTATCGGATTGCAAGGCACCTTCTCGCTTTGGAAGTCAGCATCTGCTCTTCGTGACTTTGCATATAAGGGAAAAGCCCATCAAGTTGCTATTGTGCAGACTCAATCCATCGGTTGGTATAGCGAAGAACTCTTTGCACGCTTTGAAGTCCTTGCACTTCGAGGTGAAATTACTACCCATCCCCACAAGTAAGGCAGACTTAGCCCATGTCGATTCGCCACTACAACCCGCGTCGCAGACGCCGTGGCGGAATCTCCCCTAAGGTGAGAAATGTTCTCTTCTTCTTCCTTGGTTTAACAATTGCTCTTCAGATTTCTTATCCACTCATTGATGGTGAGGCTCTGCGCCTTGTCACCATCGCAACTATCTATATAGGCGCACTTGCCATGGTTATCCATGGACATCTGTCATACGGTGCCAAGTATTCAACTCGTTACCTGCCCATTGCCGCCCTCTTTGGTCTTGGTATCGAAGTTCTCGGAGTTCACACAGGATGGCCATTTGGAGTCTATGAATATGACCCATCCCTTGGTGCGCAACTCTTTGGTGTTCCACTTGTTGTTCCCTTCGCGTGGGTCATGATGGTGCACCCCGCACTTGTCGCCGCTCGTCGTATTACAAACACTTGGGTCTTTCTCTATGGCGGAGCACTTCTTGCAGCTTGGGATTTATTTCTAGATCCCCAGATGGTTGCAGCAGGTCGTTGGAAGTGGGAAGTAACCGGTTCGCACGTTCCCTTCACTCCAGATATTCCTCTCTCCAATCCATTTGGATGGCTCCTGGCAGGCATAATCATCATTTCCCTTCTACATAAAGTTCTTCCTCGCGAACGCAGAAAAGAGTCAGCATCACTTGTTGCAGTAGATGTGTTACTTCTGTGGACACTCTTTGGAGGTTTCGTTGGCAATCTCTTCTTCTTTGATCGCCCAGGGCTTGCACTTTTCGGCACAGTCATCATGGGTTCAATCTTGACTCCATACTTCTTCTCCAGCTGGCTTGGCAATAAAGATTAAGTAGCAATGGCTCAAATTCTCTTATCGTTTTCTATTCTGATCTTTGCCATCTCACTGATTAACTTTGTGACCATTCGAATTCCAAGGCGAGATGAGGAAATCAAAAAGGCGTTGACTGTCTTGGTTCCCATGCGCAATGAAGCAGAGAATGTGCCGGAATTTATCTCAGCGCTGTCTGCGCAGATGGGCGTTAAGAAAGCTCACTTCATCATTATCAATGATGGTTCCACTGATAGGACAGCAGAGCTACTACATGCCGTTATTGATGGCGACTCTCGCTTTAGCGTGATCGACTCCCCCGCACAGCGCAATGGTTGGCTTGGCAAAGTATCTGCGCTGCAATCAGGATATGAAGTGGCCGCATCTGACTACATCATCACCCTCGATGCTGATGTGCGCCTTGCGCCCAATGCACTCATGCGCGCCATCACCCAACTGGAGAAACTTAAGCTCGATTTTCTTTCTCCCTACCCGCGTCAGATTGCACAAACATTTCCAGAGAAATTGATTCAACCCCTACTGCACTGGTCGTGGATGAGCACTGTGATTCTGCTCCTTGCAGAGAAATTCCCTCGACGCTCAACAGCTGTGGCAAATGGTCAATTCTTTGTCGCACGTAAGAGCGCACTCGATGCCATCGATGGTTTTTCATCAGTGAGCACTCAAATCCTGGATGACATCGAACTTGCTCGCTCACTTATCGCAGCTGGATATAAAGGCGTAGTCACTGAAGGATCAGAGATTGCAAGTACTCGCATGTATGGATCTTTTGATGAAATCAGACAGGGTTACGGTAAATCTCTCTGGAAAGCATTCGGTGGTCAACTCGGCTCCATCGTTGCCATCGCATTTCTCTTCATCACAGGAATCCTTCCAGTGCTGCTTATCCTCAATGGAAACATCATCGGTGTATTTATCTACCTCTACATAACCTTCTCTCGAGAGATCAGCGCAATTCGCTCTCGCGGTAATCCGCTCTATGCTTTCTTGCATCCGCTCTCTAGTGCGCTACTGATCTATTTGATCATCTATTCCTGGAGCCATCGCGGCAGGATCCAATGGAAAGGTCGCACTGTATGACCGGCCATGTGGGCAAGGTAAAAAACCCTGAGAACATTGCAGTCATCGGTGCAGGTATCGGTGGTCTCTGCACTGCTGCGCGTTTAGCAAAGGCAGGACATAAGGTCACTATCTTTGAAGCATCCGATCGCACCGGTGGAAAGTGCCGCACCGAATGGATTGGTCGCTATGCATTTGATACTGGCCCTTCACTGTTTACTCTCCCTGCCGTCTATCGCGATTTCTTTCAACGCACCGGTGATGTCATGGGCAGAGTTCTTGAAATTGAGGAAGTAAGCCCATCATTTGATTATCGATTCCATGATGGCAACTCTGTGAAGTTTGCAAACTTATCTCGCAAGAAGACTCTGGCATCGATTGAGCAATCACTGGGCGCAGATGCTGCAGCAGAATGGGATCGCATCATGCTGCAGGCTGAAGCGATGTGGGATGTCTCTCGCACACCCTTTATTGAGTCAGAGTTGAAATCACCCATCTCACTTCTCAAGCGCCCACGATTATTACGAGATCTCAAGATAATCTCGCCCTGGAAATCACTGCGAGGACTCGGAATTACCAACCCCTATTTGTCAAAGATCATGGATCGCTATGCAACCTATAGCGGTTCAGATCCTCGCGTAGCACCTGCAGTTCTCTCCACAATCGCCTTCGTTGAAGAGGCGTTCGGTGCATGGCATATCAAGGGTGGCGTTGGAACGCTGTCTGAGAAAATTACTGAGCGCTGTGAGAAGTTAGGCGTTGATATCAGGCTTAACTCATATGTGGAAGAGATCACTCTCAGCGGTGGCAAGGTCACAGGACTTGTAGTCAACGGCAACAAGCAGAGCTTTGATCGCGTCGTTGCCAATGCCGATGCGCAATTTGTTTATGAGAAGTTACTTGCACCAACTAATAAGGTGGTCAAGATTCGCAAGCAGCTAGCAAAGCAGCAGCCTTCACTTGCCGGCTTCTCACTACTTCTTGGGCTCAAGCCATCAGATGCAGCACCCCTTGAACATCACACCATCTTATTTCCAGAAAATTACGACCTGGAGTTTGAATCCATCTTCACAACTAAGACTCCTGTTGAAGAGCCAACGATTTACATCTGTGCACCTAGCGATCCACTCATGGTCAAAGATGAAGGCCATGAAGCGTGGTTTGTACTCGTTAACGCACCTCGACATAGCAACACCGGAGATGGATTTGATTGGAGCGATGAAGTCTTTGCAAGACGCTATGCAAATTCCATCATCGATCAGATAGAGGCATCAGGAATACCTATTCGTGATCGCCTTGAAGTATTGGAAATCCGCACTCCCCTTGATTTACAGACAAGCGTTAATGCTCCAGGTGGTTCTATCTATGGAACATCAAGCAATGGTGCTCGCTCTGCATTTGCTCGAGCAAAGAATCGCTCACCGATTAAGGGGCTGTATCTCGTAGGTGGTTCTGCTCATCCAGGGGGCGGGTTGCCTCTTGTGGGATTAAGCGCTGAAATGGTTGCTAACGCAATACTTTCTTAGCAGCTCGCATTACCTGTAAGAAGCTAAAGATAAGAAGTGCAAGGAATGCATAGGACAAAATCAGCGTTCCTGGAATATCAAAGATATAGAAGATCAGTGCAAAGGCCATAAAGATCGCGCGCACTGGTCGCTCCGTCGGTGTTACAACACCAATCTCTGTGTGACCAAGGGATGCAAGACGAGCACGTGCATATTCTTGTGTCGATGCAATGGTCCACATCGTGATGACAACCCATGCAGGAATGCCAAGTCGCCAACCCATATAGAGCCAGAAGGCTTCTGAGATGCGATCGGCAAGTGAATCAAGGAGTGCTCCCCACTTACTTGCACTGCCACGCAGGATTGCAACGCTGCCATCAATACCGTCGAAGAAGAGTGAAACAACCAGAAGTAATAGTGCAATCGATGCATAGGTGGAAAGACCCATGGCAATTGCACTTCCGAGGCCAAGCAGTGTCAGAAGATTAGGTGAGATGCGAAGTGCCACACAGACGCGCGCTGCTTGATAGGAGAAAGAGAGCCAACCGCCGACAACGCCTTCAGTATCTGCACCTCCATGAAGCTGGCTCCACGCGCTTTTAAATTCCGCCTCTTTCATCGCTCATCTTTAATCTGGGAGTAGATCTCACGGGTTGCAGATGATGTATTCATTGTGTAGAAGTGAAGACCAGGAGCTCCTGCCTCCAGTAAGTCTTGGCAGAGTTGTGTTGCAATCTCAACACCCAACTTACGAACATCATCGGGGCTATCTTCAATCTTGGCAAAGCTTTCAGAGATGTGTGCCGGAATCGGAACTCCACTGAGCTCTGCCATGCGATTGAGCTGCTTCACATTTGTCACAGGCAAGATGCCAGGAATGATGGGCAGTGCTGAACCCTTAGCGGCTAACTTCTCGACAAGTGATTTCCACTTATCAACATCAAAGAAGAATTGAGTAGTGGCAAATGTTGCACCGCGCTTTTCTTTCTCTAGCAAGACATCAACATCATGAGCGAAGTCCCCGTCAGATGAAGGATGTCCATCAGGAAAAGCTGCAACGCCGATAGTGAATCCACCAAACTCTGCAGCAAGTGTTACCAATTCATCTGCGTGATTGAGCCCGCCATCTGTGGTTGTCCATGGTGCACGTGGTCCACCGGTTGGATCTCCACGAAGTGCCAAAATACTTTTAATTCCTGCATCACGATACTTACCAAGAATTTCAATGAGTTCTGCGCGCGTAGAGCCAACACAGGTTAAGTGAGCAACAGTGGGAATATGTGTGCGAGCAGTAATTTCAGAGGTAATACGGATTGTGCGATCTCGCGTTGATCCACCTGCGCCGTAGGTCACAGAGATGAAATCAGGGGCGATGGATTCAAGCTGTGACATCGCAGCCCAGAGGCGTTCTTCGCCTTCAATATCTTTAGGTGGGAAGAATTCAAATGAGTAGGTCAGACCACTCTTCACACTGCGCATCTTCACGGCGTCAGGATATCGTTGCGCCGTGGATAAAGAGGTCATGAAGAGCGCATCTGAGGTGCGCGATGCCGTCAAGGGCGAATTGACTCACTATCTCGCCGAACAACGTGACTATCTCACCAGCATTGCATCTGAGTTAATTCCCGTCTGTGATGCCCTTGAAGATTATCTACTCGAAGGTGGCAAGCGACTTCGCCCACTCTTTGCCTATGCAGGATTCTTAGCTGCAGGATCAACTCCAAGTCGCACCGATATTCGCGCGATGGCAAGCCTTGAACTCTTGCAGGCATGTGCACTTATTCACGATGACTTAATGGATGGCTCAGATACGCGCCGAGGAAAGCCAGCAATCCATCGCCACTTTGAAAATCTTCATCGTCAAGGATCGATGGCTGGCCTTGCAGAACAATTTGGTGAATCAGCAGCTGTCTTGCTCGGGGATTTAGCCCTTGTCTGGTCTGATCACATGTTGCATAACTCTGGTCTCTCACATGAATCACTCACCGCAGCCCTTCGCATCCACGATGAGATGCGCATCGAACTGATGGCAGGTCAATATCTTGATGTGCGCGAGGCTGGAGAGCGCGAATATAGCGTTGAGCGATCACTGCGCATCGCTCGTTACAAGTCAGGTAAATACACGATCGAGCGTCCACTGCATTTAGGCGCTGTCATTGCGCGACCGGCTGCCACAGAACATTCAGAACTTCTCAATGTCTTATCCGCATACGGTCTTCCCCTCGGTGAAGCTTTCCAATTACGCGATGACATGCTCGGAATTTTTGGAGATCCGAAAGAGACAGGCAAGCCTGCGGGTGATGATTTACGTGAAGGTAAGCGCACAGTCCTGATGGCGATGACGATGGAGAAGGCATCGGAGTCTGCTCGCGCAGAACTGTCTGCGCATCTGGGAAAGCCTGATCTCTCCCCTGAAAAGATTGAATCTCTTCGTACACTCATTGTTGAGACCGGCGCTATCGCCGATGTTGAAAAATTGATTGACCGCTTAGGCGAAGAATCAGTAGCTGCAGCACACTCTGCAGCAATAAATGAAAGCGCACGTCCATTTCTCTTAGCTCTGGCTGAGACCGCAATCCGTAGGAGCTATTAATGACAAAAACAGTTAAGGGACCCACAGATCACGTCGTCGTAGTTGGCGCAGGATTAGGTGGCCTCAGTGCAGCACTTCGTCTGGCAGGTGCTGGTCGCAAAGTCACCGTGGTTGAACGTGAATCAGTTCCCGGTGGACGTAACGGTCTGCTGAAGAAAGATGGCTACTCATTTGATACAGGACCATCAGTTCTGACCATGCCATCGCTGATTCAAGATGCATTCTCATGCGTCGGTGAAGATATGAAGGATTGGCTTGATCTGATGCCTCTTACACCTCTCTATCGCGCCTTCTATGCAGATGGTTCACAGATTGATGTTCATGCAAATACTGCGCAGATGGAAGAGGAGATTCGCACGCATGTCTCTGCAGAAGAAGCAATGGGATATCGCAAGTATGTGGAGTTTGTGACCAAGCTCTATAAGTATGAGATGAATGACTTCATCGATAAGAACATCGATTCACCACTGAACCTTGTAACACCTAACCTTGCCCGACTCATCGCACTCGGTGGATTTAGACATTTGCAGCCAAAGGTCAATCAATACCTCAAGGATCCACGCCTTCAGAAGGTCTACTCATTCCAAGCGATGTATGCAGGTGTGAGCCCACAGCAAGCCCTGGCAATCTATGCCGTCATTGCATATATGGACTCAGTCAATGGTGTCTTCTTCCCTAAGGGTGGAATGCATGCAGTTCCGCGGGCACTTGCTGCTGCTGCACAAAAGCATGGCGTTGAATTTAAATACAACACCACAGTGACTTCCCTCGATAAGCAGAATGGTCGAGTCAAGGCAGTTCTCACCGACACAGGTGAGCGTATTGAGTGTGATGTTGTTGTGATGAACCCTGATCTGCCTGTTGTGTGGCGCGATCTGTTGGGTAAGACACCGCTGAATATCAAGCGCCTTAACTACTCACCATCTTGTGCAACCCTGCTTGTTGGCTCTTCTAAGAAGTATGACCACATCGCTCACCACAATATTCACTTCGGTGAGTCTTGGGATGGCGTCTTTGATGAACTCATCAAGAAGAAGACTCTGATGACAGATCCTTCAGTACTTGTCACAGTCCCTACTCACGATGATGCAACGCTTGCACCAGCTGGTAAGCAGTCCTATTACATCTTGTATCCCACACCGAACTTGGATGCAGATATCGATTGGACCAAGCAGGCTAAGCCTTATCGCGATCACATGATTAAGACTCTAGAAGATCGCGGATACACAGGCTTTGGTGATTCCATCGAGACAGAAGTAATGACCACTCCCCTTGATTGGCAAGCGCAAGGAATGGAGCGCGGTGCACCATTTGCTAGCGCGCATACCTTCTTCCAGACAGGTCCTTTTAGACCACGCAATATGGCTGCAGGATTTGAGAACGTTGTCTTTGCAGGTAGTGGAACACAACCTGGCGTTGGCGTTCCGATGGTTCTTATCTCAGGTCGCCTTGCTGCTGAGCGCATTGTGGGTCCGGTTAAGTAAATGGATGCAGCGCTTGCAGCATCGTATGAAGAGTGCAAACGACTTAACTCATTGCATGGCAAGACCTATTACTTAGCCACTCTTCTACTTCCCAAGAGCAAGCGCCCCTACGTTCACGCCCTCTATGGCTTTGCACGCTATGCCGATGAGATTGTGGATGATTTAGCATCCACTCTTTCACCTGCAGAAAAAGCTGAGGCTCTACGTTCCTGGAGCAGCGGAGTTTTGGCTGACCTTAAAGCTGGAACAAGCACCGACCACATCGGTCGCGCACTTGTGGATACTGCTCGTAAATTTGATATCCCCCACCAACACTTCGTGGACTTCTTGCACTCCATGGAGATGGACTTAACCATTACGCAATACCAGACATATGAGGACCTTCTTGAATATGTTTATGGGTCTGCAGCCGTTATCGGCCTTGAGATGGTTCCCATTCTTGGATATTCCGATCAGCGCGCATATGAGGCAGCGAAGAAGCTCGGCATTGCATTTCAGCTCGCCAACTTCATCCGCGATGTTGCTGAAGATCTAGATCGTGGCCGCGTCTACTTACCACTGCAAGAGCTTGCTCAATTCGGTGTGGACCGCGCAATGCTCGAGCGTCGCATCTTGACCCCTGAAATCATTGCAGCACTTAAGTTTCAAATTGCTCGCGTGCGCCAACTGCAGCGTGAAGCAGATATTGGAATTGCATACCTGGATAAAGTCTCACGCCCCTGCATTCGCGCAGCCAGTGAGCTCTACTGCGGAATCGTTGATGAAGTAGAAGCAATTGGTTATGACATCTTCAATAAGCGGGCAAAGACCTCTACTGCCCGCCGCGCACGTGTTGCAGGAGCTGCCTATATACAGGCAATTGCTGCGCGTATTGGCTAAAGTTCCACCCAACGGGAGCCACAGTGGCTGAGAGGACTTCATAGAAGTCGACCGTCTGACTGGTCCGGTAATGCGGATCTAGAAATGAGGTTCACAAGTGTTTTCCACTTTCTTCACAGCATGGGAATATGAAGTCTCCTATCTCGAATTTATTGCATCCCTTGTTTCATTTATCGGAGTTGCTCTCGGCATCACAGCAAAGCGCATCACATGGCCATGGTGGGCCCTAAGTGCGATTCTCTATGGCATCTTCTTCTTGCAATACAAACTCTATGCAAGTGCAGCGCTGCAATTAGTCTTTATCGCAGCAGCAATCGCTGGTTGGTATGGATGGGAACCCACAGGTGCAAAGCCTGGACCCTTTAGGAACAAGTACCGCATCTACACAATCGCAGCGATTCTCATTGCAACTCTTGCTCTCGGCCCAGTCTTAAAATCACTGGGAGCTGCATCTACCTATGTCGATGCAATTCTCTTCTTTGGTTCCCTTGCTGCACAGTTACTGATGGTCTATGAGAAGTACGACAGTTGGCCGATGTGGTTAATAGTCGATGCCGGATACGTGGCTCTCTATGCATCACAGGGTCTACTCTTTACAACGCTGCTCTATGTGGCATTCACAGCAATGGCGGCATTGGGATGGAGAACTTGGTATGCAACTCATAGACGCTCTCTTAGATCTCTGTAGCGAGCTCACCCAACCCATCATCGCTATTGATGGGCCAGCAGGTGCTGGAAAGACAACTCTTGCCCATGACATCAAACTTGCACTTGCCCAGCGTTACTCCATCACCGAAATCCATATGGATGATCTCTACGATGGCTGGGATAACGCACTCACAGATCAGCTCACTAATGTCCTAACTCATCTTGTTGCAGCACATAAGAAATCTGCCGCTATTTCACTCTCCACATACGACTGGCGCGCAGGTGCATTCTCACCCGTTGCTGAGATAGAAAAGTCAGAACTTCTCATTCTTGAAGGCGTCGGCAGCGGGCAGTTGGCTATTCGTGATTCTCTCTCGGCTCTGATCTGGATTGATATCGATGAAAGTGAAGGATTAGCAAGGGTTCTAGAACGTGATGGAAATGAGATTGAGAGTCAGATGAGAAAGTGGCTTGCCACACAGGAGCAACACTTTGGCAGCGAAGGTACGCAGAACGCTGCTGATTTCGTACTGACTACCTAGAATTCGGGATATGTCTGACCTGACCGGCGAGCTCATTGATGGGCGCTACCAACTCATCCGCCAGATGGCCACAGGTGGAATGGCAAGCATCTATGAAGCACTTGATACTCGCCTAGACCGCAAAGTCGCAGTCAAAATCATGCACTCACACTTGGCGCAAGATGAACAATTTGTTGAACGCTTTATCCGCGAGGCAAAAGCTGCAGCAGCACTGTCACATCCCAATATCGTTGCCGTGCAGGACCAAGGGTGGAACCAGAATGGAAGCCCGGCCATCTTCCTTGTGATGGAGATGATTGAAGGTCACACTCTTCGTGAATACCTCAATGAACAAGGCAAACTTTCTATCGCAGATGGAATCAAATTCTTACTGCCAGTCCTCAGCGCACTCTCTGCAGCACATAAAATCGGAATCGTTCATCGCGATATCAAACCTGAAAATATTTTGATCTCTAAGGAAGGTCGTATCAAGATTGCAGATTTCGGCCTTGCTAAAGGTCCACTCATCGGTGGCACTCTTACCGCTGAATCCAGCGTCATCCTCGGTAGCGTTTCCTACCTCTCCCCTGAACAAGTCCAACGAGGTGTTGCAGATTCTCGCAGCGATAACTACTCCCTAGGTATTACCGCCTTTGAAATCTTCACGGGCAAGAAGCCATTTGAAGGTGATCAACCAATTCAAATCGCCTATATGCACGTCAATAACCGTGTGCCAAAGATTAGTTCTCTCATCACGGGCGTTCCAGAACAACTCGATGATTTGATCTATCGCGTCACCAGTGCCGACCCCGATGAGCGACCACGCGATGCCAGCATCTTCTATGAAGAGCTCTCACGCATCAGTCACTCGCTCAATCCCAAAGAGAATCAACTCAGCCTGGAACTGGATATCCCCATCGAGCCAATGCGCCCAAAGGTTTCTCGCAAATCACTACGCGCAAAGGTAAAAGAGATCACACAAGCGATTCCCTCTACTCCAGCACCACGTGAGACAACGCAAGAGATTAAAAAGCGCAAGAAGGCGAGCAAGCGTGTTCGTCGTAATCGCAAGATTGCACTCGCCATGGCAGTCGTAGTGGGAATTGTCGGTTGGTATGTGTTGGTCGGTCCTGGCTCTCGAGTCGTTGTTCCTTCAACAGTTGGTGCAACACAGATTGAAGTCAGCGCAGCACTCGATCCACTAGGCCTGACATCTATCGTTGCGCAGAAACAATTTAGTGAAGAGATTGCTGAAGGCCGCGTTATCCAATCGATTCCTGAAGGTGGCGGTCGTATTGATCAAGGCGGCACGGTCAAACTCATAGTTTCCAAAGGACCAGAACGATTTACTATTCCCTCCCTTGCAGGGCTCACACCGGAGGCTGCAACAACCTTGCTTGCAAAGCTGCCTCTGACCATTCAACCCCTAGTCGAAGAGTTCAGCGCATCTGTTCCCAAGGGTTATGTCATTGATTCAAATCCTTCATCAGGAGAAAAGGTCAAGCGCAGTGCAATGATCATCGTTCGAGTTTCTAAGGGCATTGAACAAATTGCACTCACTTCTTATATCGGCAAGAGCTCTGATCAAGCGCTCAATGAGTTGCAAGATGCAGGATTTATCGTGACTTCAACCTATGGGTTTAGTGAGACTCAACTCGCTGGTGAAGTTATCTCCCAGAAACCTGCAGGTGTTGCGACTGCAGATAAGGGTTCAAAGATTTACTTAATCATCTCTAAGGGATCCCAATTCGCATTTATCCCAAATCTCTACTCCATTGATGAAGCCAAGGCAGTTGCTGCCCTGAAAGATCTCGATCTCAAGGTTGTGGTGAAGAAAATTGGAAAGAAATCTGTCAAGAAGGTGACAAACGTTTCGCCAAAGGTCGGAAGCAAGGTTAAACGTGGCAGTACTGTGACCATCACAGTAGGGTAGGCAAATGTCTAAGGCCATCAAGAAACCACGAATCGGTGCTCACACTCCAACATCCGGAGGAATGGCCAAGCGTTCCATCGCATATGCAGAGTTAACGCAGGCTGAGGCAATTCAGGTTTTCACATCCAATCCACGCGGATGGGCAATGCCTGAGACCAACCATGAAGCAGATGCAATCTTTCGTGAAAAGGCTCAAGCTCTCGATATTGAAACCTATGTTCACGCACCCTTCCTTATCAACTTAGGTTCACCTACGCATGAGACCTATGTGAATTCACTCGCATCAACTGCCTATTCACTTAAGCGCGGACAAGAGATTGGCGCACTGGGAGTCGTTGTTCATACAGGCTCTGCCGTCAAAGAAGATAACGTTGAAAATGCGTGGAAGCAGATCAAAAAGGGTGTCATGCCGATCCTTGAGGCACTTGATGATGATGCGCCCTATCTTCTTCTTGAACCAACAGCCGGACAAGGTCAATCATTAGTCAAGCGTCTTGAAGATTTAGAGAACTACCTCAAAGCACTGGAATACCATCCAAAAGTTGGTATCTGTCTTGATACCTGTCACGTCTTTGCAGCAGGCCATGACATTGCAAAGAAGGGTGGGATGAAGGAAACCCTCGATCTTCTCGTGCAGGTCGCTGGAATTGAGCGCATCCAACTTATTCACGCAAACGATTCGATGGATGTTTGTGGCGCACTCAAAGATCGCCATCAAAATATCGGGAAGGGCTTTATTGGAGTCGATCCCTTTGCTGAACTTCTTAAGCACCCTGCCGTTGCCAACGCACCGCTTATTCTTGAGACTCCAGGCATGGAACCTGAACATGGTGAGGAAATTGCTCTCTTAAAGAAGTTGCGTGGATGAGCTCTTCGCACGCACTCAAGATGCGCCTAGCACCGTGGGCACTACTTTCAGTCTCTGCTGCGTGGGGCATGGCATTTGTCGTGATGAAAGATGCCATCGAGCGACAGAGCGTCAATAACTTTCTCTTCACTCGTTTCTCACTTGCCGTCATAGTGATGATTGCTCTCAAACCATCTGTCATCAGGCAATTTGATAGAGATCTCATCCTGCGTGCTGGATCTGCCGGAATCTTCTTAGCTCTTGGCTATATCTTCCAAACGTTAGGACTTGCCCGCACGGGAGCTGCCATCACAGGTTTTGTTACTGGGCTCTATGTCGTCTTCACACCGCTACTTGCTTACTTCTTTCTCAAAGAGCGCCTCACAAAATTAATCTGGGGATGTGTATTTCTTGCAACCGTTGGGTTAGGCCTCTTATCTATCCGTGGTTTCTCTGTGGGACTAGGTGAGATGCTTGTGCTCGCAAGCGCTTTCTTCTTTGCCGCACACATCATCGCTCTCGGTAAATGGTCATCAGGTCGAGATGTGTATGCGATGACGATTGTGCAGCTTGCTATGTGCGCTCTTTTATCTGGTCTTGCCTCGATTCCTGAAGGGTATTCAGCACCGCCAGATTCTGGAGTATGGGCTGTTGTGGTCTTTACTGCAGTCGTGTGCACCGCAGTCGCCTTCGTCGTGCAGACATGGTCACAGGCTCATATGACCACAACCAAAGTTGCCGTCATTCTGACGATGGAAGTTGTCTTTGCAGCGCTCTTTGCAATCATTTTTGGTGGCGAACGCTTAACTCTGCAAGCTACCCTTGGTGGACTCATGGTATTAACTGCCATGTTCATGATTGTGCTCAAGGAGGAATAAACCATGGCAATCGATCTTCGCTCTGACACGGTTACAAAGCCAAGTGATGCAATGCGCGCCGCTATGGCATCAGCCGAAGTTGGCGATGATGTCTATGGCGATGATCCCACCGTTAACTCACTGGAAGAGCGCGTTGCTGCAATGTTTGGCCAAGAAGCTGGCATCTTCTGCCCTACCGGTTCTCTCGCCAATCAACTCGCTATTCGCACATTGGTCAAGCCTGGTGAAGAACTCCTTGTTGAAACACGTAGCCATATCGTGCGCGCAGAACTGGGCGCCGCTGCAACATTTAGCGGAATCACAACTCGCACATGGCCTTCAACAGATGGGTTACTCAAGGCCGATGATGCTCTTGCCATTGCCCACGAAAATGCTGGGCCATATTTAGTATCAACCAAAGCAATTGCAGTTGAGAACACCCACAACTTTGGTGGCGGAACTGTGCAACCGATTGATGAGATTGCAAAACTTTCATCTGCAGCACACGCTCGTGGCATTGCAATGCATCTTGATGGTGCTCGCATCTGGAATGCCCATGTTGCATCCGGGGTCTCATGTGCCGAATATGGCAAACACTTTGACACCATCAGCGTCTGTCTTTCTAAAGGTCTTGGTGCACCTATTGGTTCTGTGATGCTCTCAACGAAAGAACGTGTGGCCGAGGCTCGCATCTGGCGCAAACGCTATGGCGCTGGAATGCGACAGGTTGGAATCATCGCAGCAGCTGCTCACTACGCACTCAATCACAATATTGATCGCTTAGCCGAAGATCATGGACGAGCAAAGAAGATTGCTAAAGCCCTTGCTGCCATCGATTCATCCCTAGTGGACCCTTCCAAGGTGCATACAAATATTGTGGGTCTTGAACTATCCAAAATTGGGATGACAGCAGCTGATTTAACAGCGCGCTGTAAAGAAGCCGGATTGTGGATAAGCGCACTCGGCCCACACTATGCGCGCCTTGTTACCCACCTAGATTTCGATGATGCGCAATGCGATCAAGCTATTGAGATTCTAAAGCGCACCCTCGTGGTGAAGTAGCCACTCTTTCTTATTTAATCCATAAGCGTAATTTCCTAGCGCTCCGCCAGTCTTCACAATGCGATGGCATGGAACAACTAGAACAATTGCATTCTTGGCACACGCACTTCCCGCCGCTCTCATAGCCGCAGGACTTCCTGCTCGCTCTGCCAAATCACCATAGGAGATGACCGAACCTGGCTTCACTTTCTTCATCGCCTTCCACGCAGCTTGTGAGAAATGCGCACCGGGCTGGCGAACCTGAATTGCATTCAGTGCCGATAAATCGCCATCAAAGTAATCGTTGATGAGATCTGTAATCACAGGAATCTTGGAGACGGACTTGATATCGCGCAGTGAATCCTCTGCACTCAAACTTTCCTTGAGCGCTTTAAGTGTTGAAAGATTAGCCCCAAGGAGGATGTGTTCATCGGCAATGAGATTGAGACTGCCAAGAGGTGTTGCCAGAGTGGTGAGAAGCAGCGTCACGCTAGCTAAGTTAGCGGTCGCGCAACATTTCAGCAACCAAAAATGAGAGCTCAAGTGATTGTGAGTGATTCAAGCGTGGGTCGCATGCTGTCTCATAGCGTGATTCAAGATCCTTCTCAGATACTTGGTTGCCACCACCGAGACACTCAGTGACATCATCACCGGTGAGCTCAATATGGATTCCACCTGGGTGGGTTCCTAGCTTCTTATGGACCTCAAAGAAGCCACGCACTTCATCTAAAACATCTTCAAAATTACGTGTCTTGTAACCATTCTTTGATTCGAAGGTATTGCCATGCATCGGATCGCATACCCAGAGAACCTGCGCACCGCTCTTTGTCACTCCATCAACGAGTGCTGGAAGTGCCTGGCGAATTGTGCCAGCGCCCATGCGAGTAATAAATGTAATGCGCCCTGGTTCATTATCTGGATTGAGCTTTGCAATCAGTGCGAGTGCATCATCCACTGTGGACTTTGGTCCAAGCTTGATACCGATCGGATTACGAACCTTGGATGCAAAATCAACATGTGCGCCATCGAGTTGACGTGTGCGCTCACCAATCCAGATGAAGTGTCCTGAGACATCGTAGGGAAGCTGCGTGCGTGAGTCGATGCGAGTCAGTGCCTTCTCGTATTCAATAATGAGAGCTTCATGGCTTGCATAGAAATCAACAGCCTTAAATTGTTCTGGGTCAACGCCTGCAGATTTCATAAAGGCAAGGGCGCGACCAACTTCATTTGCCATCTGCTCATACTTCTCACCGAAGGTGGAGTCGCGGATGAATCCCTTATTCCACTCGTGAACCTGGCGAAGATCTGCAAAACCTCCGCGAGTAAATGCACGAACAAGGTTGAGGGTCGCAGCAGATGTGTTGTAAACGCGAACAAGGCGGTTGGGATCTGGTGTGCGAGCACTTTCAGTAAATTCAATATCGTTAACAGCATCTCCGCGGTAGGCAGGAAGTGTGACATCCCCACGAGTCTCAAGATCATTTGAGCGAGGCTTTGCAAACTGTCCAGCCATGCGGCCGACCTTGATCACAGGCAAGCTTGAGTAGTACTGCAACACTGCAGCCATCTGCAAGATTGTCTTGATGCGATTGCGGATCGAATCTGCTGTAGCTGATGTGAAAGTTTCTGCGCAATCTCCACCTTGTAACCAGAATGCTCGGCCAGCTGCTGCTTCTGCAATCTTTGCTTTGAGATCATCGCACTCACCAGCAAAGACAAGTGGAGGAAGTGCGCGAAGATCAGCAACAGCTTTCTTCATCTGCTCACCATCGTGACCGCCAGGCCAATTAGGTTGCTGAGCAGCAACGAGTGATGAGTCGAAGAGGTTATCGAGCTGCGAGGAAGTCGAGTTCATAGTCATAAGAGTAGAGAGTTCAGTAGCAATCTCGCAGGGAGATTATCCAAAGAACGAAGTGATCTCCTCATATCGCTCGAATGGAACTGTCTTAAGGACATCTGTCGCCGATGCCAATGGCACGCGAGCAATCTTTGTTCCGTGTAGGGCCATCATCTTGCCGAAGTCACCTTCGTGAACAGCTGTGATTGCCTCAAGTCCAAAGCGAGAGCTCAGAACGCGGTCAAATGCTGATGGTGTTCCACCGCGCTGGATGTGACCAAGGACTGTGCAACGTGTTTGGTAGCCAGTCTTTGTCTCAATCTCTGCAGCGAGCCAATCACCGATACCTGAAAGTTGAACGTGGCCAAATGCATCCAGTGGCTGATCCTTTGTGATCATGTCACCATCTTGAGGAATTGCACCTTCTGCAATAACAATGATGGGAGCAGTTCCAGTTTCAAAGCGTGACTTCACATATTCGCAGACCTTATCGACTGAGAACTTCACTTCTGGAATCAAGATGCATGCAGCATCTCCTGCGATACCTGAGTGCAGCGCAATCCAGCCTGCGTGGCGACCCATAACCTCAACAATTAATGGACGGTGGTGAGACTCAGCTGTTGTGTGAAGGCGATCAATTGCCTCCATTGCAATATTTACTGAAGTATCAAATCCAAAGGTAAAGTCTGTGTTGTTCAGGTCATTATCGATTGTCTTGGGAACACCGATGACCTTGACGCCTAGAGCATCAAGCTTTGTGGCAACGCCAAGTGTGTCTTCGCCACCAATTGCAATAAGAACATCAATTCCTTGTTCTGCAAGGTTCTGCTTGATGCGCTCAACGCCGTTCTCCATCTTAAATGGATTGGTGCGTGATGAACCAAGGATGGTTCCGCCCTTTGCAAGGATTGGCTTCACAGTTGCAAGATCTAGTGGCATGGTGAGCGCCTCAAGAGGGCCTTTCCAACCATCGCGGAATCCGACGAATTCATATCCGTACTCTTTGATTCCCTTTGTGACTACGCCACGAATAACACCGTTAAGTCCTGGGCAGTCTCCGCCACCTGTAAGAATTCCAATACGCATTGCAACGCTCCAAAAATAAGTGAGATTTGGCTAACTAAATAAGCCGCACTGTGGTCAACACTGACTGGCACAGTCTAGCCTTTCGTCATGGCAAAGACCCAACTCACCGCAGGCGTGGATTCTTCAACCCAGTCGGTGAAGGTCGTCATCCGAAACGCAGAAACTGGCGAGTTAGTACGCCATGGTCGTGCATCTCACCCTGATGGAACAGAAGTAGATCCAGCCCATTGGGAGAGCGCTCTAGCTAAAGCAATGACTGATGCAGGTGGCCTCGATGATGTCTCCGCAATTTCTATTGGTGGCCAGCAACATGGAATGGTCACACTCGATAGCGATGGAGAAGTAATCCGCCCTGCACTTCTATGGAATGACACACGTTCTGCGCAATCTGCACGTGATCTCAACTCTGAAATGGGAGGCGATGCACAAGCTGCACAGAAAGTCGGCTCTGTACTCGTTGCATCATTTACTGCAACAAAACTTCGTTGGCTTGCCGATAACGAAAAGGCAAATGCAGAAAAAGTAGCAGCAGTTGCTCTCCCCCACGATTGGCTCTCATGGCGTTTGCAAGGCGGTAAAGATTTCGCAAAGCTATTCACAGACCGCTCTGATGCATCTGGCACAGGTTACTTCGATTCTGTGACATCGACCTATCGCGATGATCTCTTGAAATCCGCTCTTCGCACAGATCGCACCATCATTACTCCTCGTATCGTTGCACCATCTGCATTCGGCGGCGAAACACTTTCGGGAATTCCGATCGCAGCAGGTGCTGGCGATAACGCAGGAGCAGCACTTGGTGTGCAGGCGCAACCCGGAGATGTTGTTGTATCTCTTGGAACAAGTGGCACAGCTTTTGCAATCTCTGACACACCAACACATGATGCAAGTGGTGCAGTTGCTGGTTTTGCTGATGCCACAGGACGATTCTTGCCTCTTGTGTGCACACTCAACGCTGCTCGCATCTTGGATGCTGCAACGCACATCTTAGGAAAAACTCATGATGAGGTAGGAGCTCTAGCGCTGGCTGCAAAGCCAGGTGCCAACGGTCTATCTCTTCTTCCATACTTTGAAGGTGAGCGCACACCTAATCGCCCTGATGCAACAGGAGTCTTTGCAGGAATGAATCTAACAAACTCTAATCCTGCAGATATTGCACGCGCAATGATTGAAGGAATGTTATGTGGCTTGGTCGATGCAGTCGATGCACTTGAAAAACTCGGTGTTTCAATCAACCGCGTCTTACTCATTGGCGGCGCTGCTAAAAATCCTGCAATCTCATCGATTGCATCATCCCTGTTCGGTCGTGAAGTATTAATTCCACAACCAGGTGAATATGTTGCAGATGGCGCAGCTCGACAAGCGGCGTGGGCGCTGAGCGGTAACACCAATCCACCACAATGGAATCTTGGTGAAGTCACATCAGCACGTGCTGCGCATACTCCTGATGTTGTTGCTCGTTATCGTGAACTTCGCGATAGAACTGAAGGCTGGTAACAGATGTCACTTGCACCTGAAATCGATGCATTTCTCAAAAGATTAGACGCGCTCAACTTGCCTCAAGTATGGCAAGCACCCATAGATGAGATCAGACGTAATACACAAGGTAGAACCATTACTTCTGGACCAGTTGAAAATATTCTTGAAATATCTAATCGATTTATCCCAGGGCCAACTGCAGATCTACCCGTTCGAATCTACCGCCCTACAGCAGATACAAGCGCACCTGCCATCGTCTACTTCCATGGCGGTGGATGGGTTTTAAATTTTCTCGATATCTATGATGCATCCCTCGCCCGTCTTGCCAACCAAAGTGGCGCCACCATCATTGCTGTCAATTACCAGAAAGCACCTGAGCATCCATTCCCGATTCCCTTTGATGATTGCTATGCAACTCTGCTCTGGGTCATGGCTAACGCTACAAATCTAGGAATCGATGAAAATAGAATCGGCGTTGCAGGCGATAGCGCTGGCGGTAACTTGGCATCCGGTGTTGCGATTAAAGCGCGTGATAACAGCATTGCACTCTCCTTTCAAGTACTGATCTACCCATGTAATGATCGCAATTTTGACACTGCTTCTTATCAAGAGAATGCAACAGGGTATGGGTTATCAACACAGGCGATGCAATGGTTCTGGGATCAATACCTGCAAGGTAGCCATCACGATGAAAACCCCTACGCAATCCCTATGCGTGCTTCTTCATTTAAGGCACTGGCTCCCGCAATCATCATCACCGCCCAATATGACCCGCTATTGAGTGATGGTCAGCGATATGCCGAGCTACTAGAACGTGATGGAGTTCCCGTTCTCTATAAAGGACATGAAGGGATGATTCATGGCTTCTTTACCAATATGGCTGTGACCCCGACTGCGCAGCAAGCAATTGATTTTGTGGCAGATGAAGTGAAGAAGATAACCCAGTAAGGTTGCCTCTTACCTAACAAGGAGCTTTGATTCACAATGTCACGTCGCGGTCTCTTTCTCTTTATCCTTGTTGGCTTTCTCTGGGGAATCCCATATCTCTTTATTAAAGTTGCAGTAGATCCCGATAACGGATTTAGCCCAGCGGCCGTAGTCTGCCTGCGCACAGCAATTGGTGGCACAATATTGATTCCCATCGCAATCAAACAACGACAGCTCTTTGCAGCAGTTCGTGGCTGGCGTTATGTCGGTGCATACGCGCTCCTTGAAATGATTGGTCCGTGGATTCTTATTGGCACGGCAGAACAGAAAATCTCATCAGGCCTTGCAGGCCTTCTTGTGGCATCTGTTCCTATCTGGGCAACAATCTTTGCATCCCTTCGTGGCGATAAAACTGTCTGGCAACGCAAACGTCTCTTTGGAATAATTGTTGGATTTATTGGCCTCATTGCAGTTGTTGGCATTGAGAGCATCACAGGAAGTGCTGATCCGCTCTCCATTGCAATGGTTCTTGTTGCATCAATCGGATATTCCTATGCGGTCATGATGGTCCAAGGCGCTCTTCCTCATGTCTCAGGAATTGCAATCAATGCAGTTGCGATGGCAATGACTGCAATCTTCTACCTGCCATGGACTATCGCGCAGTGGCCGACACATGAAATTTCTCAAGGAGCAATCCGCGCGATCATTGGTCTTGGCGTATTGTCGACAGGCGCAGCATTTGCTGCTTTCTTCACGCTCGCAACGATTATCGGCGTAGCCAGAGGATCTCTTGTGACTTACCTGAATACTGCATTTGCTGTGGTTCTTGGAGTATTGATTCTCAATGAACCTCTGACAGTGGGCATCATCCTTGGATTACCACTGGTATTAATCGGTTCATACTTCGCGAGCCGCAAGCCTGCTAACGCTTAACTATTGAGATACTTCCACAATGCTTGAAGCTCTCTTTCTCGGAATCGTGCAAGGACTCACGGAATTCTTACCGATTTCATCGAGTGCCCATATTCGTATCGTCGGTGCATTTATGCCCAATGCCAATGATCCTGGTGCTGCCTTTACCGCTATTACCCAAATTGGCACAGAGCTCGCCGTCTTAATCTACTTTCGTAAAGATATTCTGGCGATATTGCGTGCATGGTTTAAGCGTGATGGTTCACCAGAAGCACGACTTGGAACGCTGATTATTATCGGCACACTTCCCATTATTGCACTCGGCTATCTCGGCCAGGATTACATCACCAATAACTTCAGATCACTTTGGTTAATTGCATCCACTCTCATTATCTTTGGTGTGATTCTGGGATTTGCTGATCGCGTGGGAAGAAGTGTGAAAGATTTATCGGCTTTAAATGCGCGCGATGGAATTCTCTACGGTCTTGCGCAATCGATGGCGCTCATCCCTGGCGTCTCTCGCTCTGGTGCCACCATCGCACTCGGAAGATTCCTTGGATATAAGCGAGAGGCTGCGCTGCGCTACTCATTCCTACTAGCACTGCCTGCAGTCTTTGGTAGTGGGCTCTATGAACTCAAAAAAGCTATGGGTGATTCCACCGTCTCGGTCTACACGATGCCGCAAATTCTTGTCGCAACAGTGACCGCATTCATCATCGGCTATGGAGTAATCGCTTGGCTGATGAAATACATCTCCACAAAGAGCTTCACACCATTTGTGATCTACCGCGTTGCACTGGGATCAGCGCTGCTGATCGCTCTTGCAACAGGTGTGATTAGCGCTCAGTAAAACCTAGACGCTCAAGAAGTTTTGGATCGCGCTGCCACTCTTTCGATACCTTCACGTGAAGACCAAGGAAGATACGTGCTCCGAGTTCGCGCTCAATATCTTTACGAGCTCTCATTCCAATATCTTTAAGTCTCTCTCCTTGATGTCCTAGCAAAATTCCGGTCTGTGAATCGCGCTCAACGTGGATGGTTGCATGGATATCAAAGAAAGGACGGCTTCCCTTTTCTTCACGCTCGCCCATCTCATCGATGGTGACCATGATGGAGTGTGGAAGTTCTTCACGAGCATCGCGCAGCGCAGCCTCACGAATAAGCTCACAGATCAGGGTTTCAATCTTCTGATCACTTTTCACATCGGTGGGATAGAAGGCAGGACCAGCCGGCAAGTTATCGCCAATGAGCTTTTCCAATAGATCAATCTGCTCATGAATTGCTGCAGAGATGGGAACAATCTCATCCCATGTAAAGCCCTTGGCTAGTTGAGAGATTCCAAGCAGGCGTCCTGCGAGGTTCTTCTTAGAGACCAGATCTGTCTTTGTGACAAGTGCAAACTTCTTCGCACGTGAATATTTAGCAATTTCTGCAGCGATGAACTCATCCCCAGCACCTGAAGTCTCATCCGCAGGCAAACACATCATGACAATATCAACTGAATCAAGGCTCTCATTCACCACAGCGTTGAGTCTGTATCCAAGGAGAGTCTTTGGCTTATGAACTCCAGGAGTATCAACTAAGACTGCTTGGTACTCAGGGTTATTAACAATTCCACGAATTGCATGGCGTGTGGTGTTGGGATGAGGAGATGTGATTGCAATCTTGCTTCCCACGAGTGCGTTAATGAGAGTTGATTTACCAGTGTTTGGGCGGCCGACAATAGCGACGAAGCCCGAACGGAAATCACTCATGGGCATATTCTCTCATTACATGCCAGATGTACCTAAAGCGCTGAAATCAACTCCACTGCATCGGCAACTGAGGTCACAATTTCTGCAGCTCTCTCGCCAATCAAACGATGACAGCCATCAGATGAAGGCGAATTGATAGGACCCGGTATCGCCATCACAGGTCGCATTAACTCGGCTGCATCTCGCGCAGTGCGAAGGGATCCACTACGAAATGCTGCTTCCACAACGAGAGTTGCATCTGATAACGCTGCAATCAATCGATTACGAGTCAGGAATCGATGAGGAAGGGCAGCAACACCCGGCATCACCTCAGAGATAATCGCTCCGTTCTCACATATCTCATCAAAGAGTCGTGCATTACCGGATGGATAGTGCAGATCAACTCCTGATGCAATCACTGCAATGGTTCGTCCTTCAGCAACGAGTGCGCCACGGTGGGCTGCCGAATCGATTCCATATGCTCCCCCGCTGACGATGTCCCATCCACGATCAACAAAACCTGTTGCAAATTCTGTGGCAACACCTATGCCATAGGGGGTTGGTTTGCGTGTGCCCACGATAGAAAATGAGTTGTGAGTGAGAATCTCAACGTTTCCCTTCACCACAAGAGCAATCGGCGCAGATGGTAATTGATTAACCTTTACTGGCCATCGTGGATCTTCGGGAGTTAAGAAGGATGCGCCTGCTTCATCAATGGCAGCAAGTGCCTTGTCAGCGTTAAAGCTGCGCACCTTCTCAGTGGCTCGTGCATATTTATCCTTGTTATAGACGCCTAAGAAGAGATGCTCATAAACAGTTGCAACCCCAAATTCGGAAATTTGAGAACTCCAGTAAGGGCTGCCACATTCAATGGCATCAAAGAGAGCTAAGCGTTGCAGAAGCGTTGTATTGGCTCGAATCATCATGAGCGGCAGAGTAAATCCCACCAATGAGAGAAAATTGAGAAATGTAGTGGGCTGTGGAAACTATGGAAGAAGTGCTGCGATATTTGAAAATGATGTGCGGTGTTCTATACACGGGCCATGCTCTGTCAGGGCTTTGGAGTGTACAGCTGTGATATAGCCCTTATGTTTTGCAAAGCCATACTGGGGATATTTGCTATCGAGTTCAATCATGATGCGATCACGGGTGACCTTGGCGATAATGGAGGCAGCGCTAATGGCGGTAACAACTTGATCGCCTTTCCAGACTGCAACGTTAGGAATCGCAAGTCCTTCAATGGCATACCCATCGGTGAGGACATATGCGGGTGTAATTCTGAGGCCTTTGACAGCTCTGCGCATTCCATCAAGATTTGCTGCATGAACTCCACGTTCATCAATTTCAGATGGCGGAATAATAATGATGCTAACGCTCTCAGCGATATTCATAATTACGTCAAAGAGAACTTCGCGCTTACTCTCAGAGACTTCTTTCGAATCGCGCACCTCTGATAGCTCTGGCGCTGTGGGATCTTTTAGAATAACTGCAGCAATTACTAGTGGGCCAGCACATGGTCCGCGCCCTGCCTCATCAACTCCTGCAATAGGTGAAATACCAGCGTTACGAAGAAGTTCTTCGATCGCTTTCATTTTTTCTTACTTACTTGATGGGGTTGTGGCTTGGAACAAGGCCAACATGTTTGAAAGGCCAGATGATGGCATAGACGCGACCTGTTACCTTCTCAAGTGGAACAAAACCATGGTTGACATCATCTTGGTGGTAACGAGAATCGGCAGAGGATCCGCGGTGGTCGCCCATGACCCAAATTTTTCCTTCAGGTACTGTCACATTGAAATCCATATCACTGGGCTTATTTCCAGCGAAGATATAAGGCTCGTTGGTCTCTGTGCCGTTGATGGTGAGCTTTCCATTACTGCAGCAGATGATGTGATCGCCTGCAACGCCAATGACGCGCTTTACAAGGTATTGCTTTGCTGGATTGGGAAGTACACCTACTGCAACAAAGGCTTCTTTAATCTTTGCTACTACCTTATTTTCAGCACCTTCAAAAGGTTCAGGAAGCCAATTGGCAGGATCTCTAAATACAACGACATCACCACGATTGATAGCTCTTGAGATAAAGGGAAGCTTATTGACTGCGACACGATCTTGGATTTGCAGCGTGTTCTCCATAGACCCTGATGGAATAAAGAAAAACTGCACAAGGAAAGTCTTGATAAGAAGTGAGACAGCGAGCGCAACGATTACAAGAATCGGGAACTCACGAAGGACTGAGCCCTTGCGTGGCATAAGAAGAGGTGAAGTTACTCTGCTGGAGTTGCATCAGCAGCTGGTGTTTCAGCTACTGCTTCTGCTGGAGTCTCAACTACTGCCTCTGCAACCGGAGCTTCAACAACTGCTTCAGCAACGGGTGCCTCAACTACTGCCTCTACTACTGGAGCTTCAACAACTTCCTCAACAACAGGTGCTTCAGCAACAGGAGTTGAAAGGATTCCATCACCATAGCCAACAACGCCATCACGCTTTTCGCGAATCTTTGCAGCCTTACCGCGAAGATCGCGGAGGTAGTAAAGCTTTGCACGACGAACATCGCCCTTTGTGACGAGTTCAATCTTTTCAATAACTGGTGTGTGAACTGGGAATGTGCGCTCTACGCCAACACCGTATGAAACCTTACGGATTGTGAAAGTCTCGCGAACTCCATCACCTTGGCGACCGATAACGATGCCCTGGAATACCTGAAGACGTGACTTGCTACCTTCGATAACGCGGACATGGATCTTGAGCTCATCGCCTGCGCGGAACTGTGGGATGTCCTTACGAAGTGAGACTGCATCTACTACGTCGAGAATATTCATGGTGATTCCTGTTCATTACTAATTAACTAAGTTAATTGAGCACGGATATCGCCGTGCAGACTGCGTATCTTGCCATAGAAGGGGCCTTGAGCGTAAATCGGCCAATCCCCGCCGAAATCTACGCGTGAAGGTTGAGGAAGGACTCAAGTTCAGCGAAGAGGGTAGGACCTGCAGCCACCGTCGTCATATAGGGCGCCTGTCCATAGAGACCAAAGCGAGCCCCTGCCTCAGTGGCAACCAAACTCGCTGCTGCCCAATCCCATTCTTTCAATCCATCTTCAAAGTAGGCATCAAGTGCTCCCATAGCAACAGAGCAGATATCGACAGCGGCTGCGCCACTACGACGAATATCGCGAATGAGAGGAAGCATCCGTCCCACATTTTCAATCTGGCGAATGCGGTGTGAAACATCGTATTGAAATCCAGTTCCGATAAATGCGCGATTAAATTCAATGGGTTCATTGACCTTGATCTTGCTGCCGTTGAAATAAGCCCCGCCTCCGCGAGATGCCCACCACGTTGAATTGATAGTTGGCGCAGTCACTACTCCAACTACAGACCCATCTCTATCTCTTGCTGCAATCGAGACATTCCAACCGGGTAGGCCATAGAAGTAATTGACTGTGCCATCGAGTGGATCGATGACCCAGGTAATTCCTGACTTACTCTCAATCTCGGCGCCTTCTTCCCCGATCATTCCATCATCAGGTCGCACCGCAAGAATTGATTGAACAATAAAGGTTTCAGCCTTCTTATCCATCTGCGTCACAATGTCGATTGCCGTGGACTTCTCTTCGATTTCAAAGGCAGGAGGGCGGTCCATGAGCAGGGCTGCCGCCTCGGCTCCAACTGTGCGCGCTAAATCAAGTAACTCCTCATGCATAAGTGAAGTCTAGAGGGTCAATCTCTCCGGAATTTACCGTCCTATCGGATATTCTCACCCTCATGACCGAGCTTCGTTTAGATGGCAAGACTGAAGATGGGAACCATCTCTCACTTGTCGACGGCGATGGGAATAATTATTCAGTGCGCATTAGCGACACTCTTCGTGCAACAGTAAATCAACCACGTTTAACATCTGTTCCAGCAGTCGATGCAAGTGAATCTATTTCAGTCAAAGAGATTCAACGCAGACTGCGTGCAGGTGAGAGTTTTGAACAGATTGCTCGCGATGGACAAACAACTCTTGAAAAAGTTGAGCGCTTCTCAGGACCCATCATGCAAGAGCGCGAATACATTCTCTCTCAAGCTCGTCAGCTCATCATGCGCAAAGATGCTCATCGCATAGACCTCACCTTCGGTGATGTAGTTCTTGCAAAGCTTGCACCACGCGGTGTTGATACCGATCAGATCTCATGGAACACATGGCGCCAACTCGATGGTGTGTGGCATATCGAACTTCACTATCCCAACCGCGATGGCAACGGTGTTGCCACATGGAACTTTGATCTTGCCCGTCGCGCACTCGATGCATCTGATGACAATGGCGCATGGCTCATTGATGAAGAAGCTCCAACGCGCCTACAAACTTCAGCGATGATCTATTCTGAGCCAACACACCCATCACGTATGGAAGAGATAAAGCCTGAGCCAGAGATTGTTCGCATTGCAGATTTAATCAATGCAATCGATGAGAAGCCTGAGACTCCACGGCTTGCTGTTATTCGCGAAACCCCAACGCCTGCTGATTCTCAAGATGGCATCACAGCGCGAGCAAAAGTTCCTTCATGGGATGAAATTATGTTCGGCCGTAAATCTGAAGAGCCAACAGAAGATAATTAGTAAACGCTGTGCACAAGTAACGGCACAGAACTTTCAATCACGCTATCGCCACCATGGTGGCCAATCATTGCGCCCTCTTTATCGGCTCGCTCAGGATCGAGTAGTACAAGATCACCTTGAGCAATAGCAATCACATCCCCTGCACGCTCTGCAGCATCGAGTGAGACTTCAGGACCAAAGAGACCTGCAGTGATGGCACTTACTCTGGTGTGCACGGTGACCTTAGAACCTAACGCACTCTCCCACCGCGCAATGACTTCTTCCCCAGCTTTCTCACTATCAGCGGATAGATAAAGATGGCGCATACGAGGCTCACCAGCGATGAGTGCAACATCGCTCAATAAATCGTTATCGCGACCAAGAACTATCTTTTCACTTGCATTGATCATGCCGTGATCGGCGGTGAGCCACATCCGTGTTCCCTTCGGCAACTTCTGCGCCAAATTCTTGACCAGTTCATCAATGCTCACCAGCGCTGCAATCCATTTATCTGAGCCCACGCCATCTGAGTGACCTGCTGAATCCAAATCATTGACATAGAGATAGACAAACGATGGTGACTTCTCAAGGGCTGCAACAGTTTCAGAGATCAGATCTGCAGCAATATTTGCACCTTTGTAATTCGCCCCACGAAAGACTGCGCGAGTAAACCCTGTATTTTCATAACGTTTGGCTGCAACATGTGTTGTGGTAATTCCCGCAGCCATTGCACGTTCAAAGAGGGTGGGAATAGGTTGCCAGATCACCGGATCTACACGTTCATCCCACTTGAGAGTATTGAGGATGCGACCACCGCTTCGAGGAACTTGGACTGTGTAACCCAACATTCCATGAGCGCCAGGCATTTCACCTGTGGTCAGCGTTGCAAGACTTGTCGCAGTCGTCGATGGAAAGGATGTCGTCACAGTTCCATGAAGTGCCATCGCAGATAGAGATGGAGCAACGGATGCATATGCACTTAAAACATCTGCTCCGAGGCCATCGACGAGAAATACCAGCTCTCGACCGCTTGGGCTTTCACCGCATTGAATCAAATCTTGCGCTGTTGTTAATCCTAAACTCGAGAAGATCGAGGGCATGATTTGAGATAAATGCACTGCGCTATCTTCTCACGAGTCCCAATTGATGCCGTCTTGGGGCGTGTAGGTACCAAGATTTAGCACATTGAGTTGGCAGAATACGCGCCATGGCAACGAAGAAGGCAGCAGCACCAAAGAAGTCAGCGAAGGTCGTTGGACCTAAGCCAGGTGAATTTCCTGGCAAGA
>Ga0304730_1000518_pt1 | contig 33562 bp, 18 predicted proteins | sample M_130628_MF_Meta_FD_190474 | JGI IMG/M metagenome (GOLD analysis project Ga0304730, IMG submission 190474) | Freshwater microbial communities from Lake Montjoie, Canada to study carbon cycling - M_130628_MF_MetaG (v2) (version 2) | ecosystem: Environmental > Aquatic > Freshwater > Lake | place...
CGCCTGACGAATCGTTCACAAACCCCTATTTTTCAGAGTACCGGAGGAGGGACTTGAACCCACACGCCCTTGCGGGCAACGGATTTTGAGTCCGTCGCGTCTGCCATTTCGCCACTCCGGCTCATCGGACCAACCTCGAAGTCTTGAGATTACGGCCGGCCGCGACTGATTGCCAGAGCCGCTATGCAGGGCCGGTCATCGCTACGGATTCCGCTGGCCGTCGCTGGCGTCATTCGCCTACCCTACGGCCATGAAGACCATCGTTTTCGAGGACGATCTGGCGGACCGGCTCGGGCCGCTCACCGCCGCACGGCCCGCCTGCGACCTCACCATCGGCTGCTCCACACTCAGCGATCTCCTCGGGCACTTCGGCCCGGTTCGCCGCGTCCTGCGGCCCCACCTGGCCCGCTACCTCGAAGCGATCGACGGCAGTCGGGTGGCCGTCTGGGGTGGCTCCTCCCTGATTCCTCCGGCCCAACCGCCCGTCTCATCGCACGGTGCCGTGCTCCTCCTCGTCAATGCCCGCGTGGTGCCCAGCCGCGAGAATCTCATCGCACTCCGTAGTCTCGTCGAGGCCGGCCACCGCACCATCGTGCGTGAGGGCACGTCGGTTGCCGCAGCCATCGTGCATGTCTCCGCCGACGGAAGCGGAGCCGATCAGGCGGTCGTCGATACGGTGCTCGCCGATGCCGCAGCCGCCACCGACGCCATCATGTCGCTCCTTCTCCCGGAAGCCGATACCACACTCGAGATGCTCTCGCAGCCCCACGACACTATCGGCGCCCACGAGCGGGCGATTGTCGGCACGCTCGCCGTGCAGATCGATTCGAAACGATTCCGCGAGGTGCGGCCGGGGCTCTTCGCCGCCGCCGGGGCCATCATCGCGGAGCAGGTCGTCGTGCGGCAGGGGCCCGTCGTCGTCGAGGCCGACGCCGAGATCGGACCCTTCGTCTGCCTCGATGGCCCGATTTGGATCGGCAGCAGGGCCCGCATCAATCCGCACGCATGGCTCCGCGCCGCCACATGCATCGGCACAGACTGCCGCGTCGGAGGCGAGGTCGAGGCGACTGTCATGGAACCCTTCTCCAATAAGCCGCACGACGGCTTCCTCGGCCACAGCCACGTCGGCAGCTGGGTGAACCTGGCGGCCGGCACATCCACGGGCAATCTCAAGACCACCTATGGGCCGGTCCGGTTGCACGAACCGGCCGCCGACGGCGGCCGCACCACGGTCCACACAGGCCGGCAGTTCCTCGGGGCGCTTGTAGGCGACTTCGTGAAGACGACGATCCACACGTCCCTTCCCTGCGGAGCGCGGATCGGCATCGCGGCGACGGTGAGCAACCCGGTGCCCGAACGCGTGCCGGCATTCACGAACATGACCGTGGCCGGTGGCGAAGGCACGACCGCTGAACAGGCCACGATCATTCTCGAACGGATGATGGCCCGGCGAGGCCTGGAATTGCTGGAGGCCGACCGCGAATTCATGAGGATGCTGGCAGCTTTGTCCGCCGACCCATGACCGATCGCGTCATCGAACTACAATAATGAGTCGCCTGTCTTTTCCACCTTTTCGAGGCCCTGACGTGTCGATCAAAGATGCCTACGAGAACGGCCGCTTCGGCCTGTCGTTCGAACTGTTTCCGCCCAAGACCCCCGAGTCGGAGGCGATGATGTGGCAGACCGTCGATGAGCTCATGGCCTTCGACCCATCCCTCATCACCTGCACCTACGGCGCCGGCGGTTCGACCCGCGGCACGACACTCGACGTGATCGAAGGCGTGCGTTCGCGTCATAATCTGCCCGTTGCCAGTCATCTCACCTGCGTGGGCAGTACGGTCGACGAACTCCGTGACTATCTCCGCGAGGCCCGCGATCGCGGCGTCTCGGCGATCGTCGCACTGCGGGGCGACCCGCCCAAGGGGGAGACGGCGTTCACGCCCGTGGCCGATGGGCTGCGGTATGCGTCGGAACTGGTAGCCCTGATCCGCAGCGAGTTTCCCGAATTTGGAATCCTCGTGGCGGGCTATCCGGAAACGCACCAAGAGGCGGTGAGCGGCGACGACGATCTCAAGAACCTCAAGCGGAAGTGCGATGCCGGTGGTGACGTGGTCGTCACGCAGCTCTTCTACGACAACGCCGATTTCTTCCGGTTTCGCGACCGCTGCGCGGCTCTCGGCATCACGCAGCCGATCGTGCCGGGCGTGATGCCCGTCACCAACTACGCGCAGGTCCGTCGCATCGCAAGCCTGTGCAAGGCCCGGCTTCCCGAGGACTTCACCCGGGGCTTCGAGGCCGCTGGCGCGGACGAGGCGGCACAGTTCGAGGCCGGAGTGGAATTTGCCTCGCGGCAGGTGCAGGGGCTCATCGACGGAGGCGTGCCCGGCATCCACTTCTACGTGCTCAACAAGTCGACCGCGACGGTCCGCGTCCTGCGAGACGTGGCGGTGCGCTAGCTCGGCTCGTTCGCACGGCCCGACTGGCGGGGCGGCAGTTCGTCGTCCATGGTGCTGATGTAGCTCCGCAGACGCTCCAACTCGTCGCTCACGTGCCGGAGCTTGAGCATGTTCTCCACCCGCTTCACGAGCTCGATCTTGTTGACGGGTTTCGACAGGAAATCGTCGGTACCCGCCTCGACGGCCCGCTCGATGTCGCCCAACTCGCCCAGCGCGGTCACCATCAGGATCATGATCGGGCTGGTGGCGGCGTCTGACTTCAGCCGTTCGCAGACCTCGAAGCCCGAAAGCTTCGGCATCATCACATCGAGCAGGATCACGTGAGGCTTGAAGGAGTCGACCTTGTCGAGCGTATCGCGTCCGTCCACCGCCGTGGCGATCTCACAATCGAGTTCGGCAAGGTAGACCTCCAGCAGTTCGCGGTTGGGCTCATTGTCGTCGGCGATCAGCACGCGACTGCGAGGTGTCTGGTGAGGCGGCTTGGGGGAACCGGATTTGGATGTGGGCATCGGGCAGAGGTTTGCGAGGTAGGACGAAGGGGATCAGGTCAGTTCAAAGAGCGACTGGCTCTTGACGATCGCGTGATCGTCAGGAAACGTGTGGAACGCCTGGAGTGAAATGCTCCTGGCTCGTGTTTCGACGTCGATCCAGCTCAGCGCGCCGGTCGCCAACCGCCCGGACGAGCTGAAATGGTGAAGGAGTCCGTGCTTGCGGCCCTCGGTGGCAAGTTCGCCCTGGAATGACCAGAACACCTCTGGAGCCACCCGCTCCAGTTGAAAACTCATCTGATAGCAGACACCCCCGCGACATTCCATCCGGTCGCTCCGCTCGCCGGTGATGCGATGGGAGAGCAGCCTCCGTTTTTGGGGGAGTGGCTGGCCCGCGCCGGCAGCCACCTCGGTCAGCGTCAGGCCATCTTTCCGCCAGGTCACAAGATGGCCGGCATCGGTGATTGCCACAACCACCGAATACTCGCCACGGTCAATCGTGCGGGATGCATGGATCTCGAAAAGCTCCGGGTGAAGAACCCGCCCGTAGAGCTGGAACACCAATTCGGCGACCTTTGGACGAGCCGACAGCACGACATACCACTCCACGAAACGGGTGCTACGAGACAAGCCGCCGCAAACGACCTCTCCACAGACAATTGCCACAGCCCGATTATAGATCGCGGCCGCATCCGTCACCAAGGCAGGTGCGAAGATCTTTTCCCAGGAACTATGCCAGCCCCACGAGAAGGTCGTAGAAAAAATGCGTGCCGGCTGCGATGCCGAAGCCACGGAGCAGGAATAAGATCGCGAAAAACAAGCCGGCCACGGCGCGGAAGGTGAAACTGTAGACGGCGAAGGTATCGCCAAGCGGACCGATGTAGTGGGCGGCACTGAAGAGCAGGCTTGACAGCAGAATCGCCCACAGACCGGCGGCGATCGTCGAGCATCCCAGTCGTTCGAATGCCCAGACGGCGATCGGCAGCATGAGCAGCCGAAACAGCACCTCCTCGTAGAGGCCTGCGCCACAGTAGCCGATCAGCCTCGCCAGCATCGCGTGCCAACCGGCTTCTGCGTCGATCGACACCTGCAGGAATTCCCACTGCAAGGCCCCCGGACGGAATGGCCAGAAATTCTGCTGCAATCGGGCTATGCCGACAAGGACGACGGCCCAGAGCACGCATTCGGCCGCCATGCCCGGGAGCGCCGCCACGCTGACCCTCCAGCGGTCGTGCGCCAGAAACTGCCAGGCCAGAAGCCCAGCCACGGTGAGCAGCGGGAGGAGGAAATATTGGCCAAATCCCAGGGCATCCAGCAGATGGCGGAGCCAGACATCGGCACCGTTGCGCGGGGAACCGCGGCCCAGCAGCAACACGCCGCCCTCGTAGGCCAGCACCAACGGCAGCGTGAACAACAGGCTCGTCAGTGGCGTGCTGGAGAGTTGCCAGTAGCTTTCGACAGCGGGCACGTGTCCGTCGCCTGACGGGTATTCCAGGGCTTCTGTGTCCCTAACCTCTCCGTTTGCCTCCGGAACCACCGGGAACGGTTCTCCCAGCGGCATTCCGTCTGCCTCGCCGGCTTCAGACAGCGAATCGTTCCGCTCCCGTGCTGCATCAACAGAAGATCTCCCGCCTTCACGCGAGAGTCTCTCATGATTCGATGGAAGGCGTGTCATGGGTCGCTTGCCATGCTGTGAACGGCGGTGTTTGCACGACACAAGCACACCATCTCGAAACGGTTTCGACAATGCTTGCACCGCTGTCAAAAATATTTCGGGAATGGAACGTTGATTTCTTCGGCGGTTTCGCGTGTGACTTTTTGCATGCGCATCGGGGGCGATGAACCGTCCTTGACTTCTCCGACGCGCTTCACAAAATGACCCCCCAGCAGGTGCTTGTGCTTCGCTGACAGGAAGGTCACGGAAACGAGTTCCCTGCGGCGAATCGATGATCGCCAAAACAACCATCGTTTCGAATATTTCGGGGGCGACGACTGGAGGGAGCGACAGTCGGCGACTTTTGTCGTGGCCTGGATGTCCCCCCGGTTTCGAACGATGGTCTGCTGGAGATGGTCTGCTGGGACTGACGGCTTTTTGAGGGGTTTTGCAGCCAGATCGTGAGGTGGTGTTTTTCTGGGAGGGTGGGAGATGAGTAGAATCCCCGCAGTTTGCCTCCTGGTATGAAACGCTATGGCACGATGCCTCGTCGGATGTGGTTCCAACGTCGGAAAACGGCGTGATTTTCTCGATCGAGCGGTGGAACTGTTGCGGTTCATGCCGGGCGTCACGCTGGTGAGCGTGAGCCGCTACCGCGATACGCGACCGATCGGAGGTCCTCCGGGCCAGGGCGTGTTTCTCAACAGCGCCTGCCTGATTGAGACGGATCTCGCCCCACATGACTTGCTCGGCATGCTGGCGGCGGTGGAAAACACACTCCATCGGGAACGCGGCGAGCGGTGGGGGCCCCGAACGGTCGACCTCGACCTGCTGCTCTACGATGACGTGGTCCTCGACACCGAATCGCTGACGCTGCCCCATCCCCGAATGGTGACCAGACGCTTCGTGCTTGAACCCTGCGTGGAGATCGCCCCGGATTTGGTGCATCCGCTGGCGGCCTGCACGCTGGAGAGCCTGCTCGAGAGCATCTCGTCGCCTCACCCATACGTGGCGGTCATTGGCGTCCCCGGTTCGGGAGCGCCGGAGGTGGCGTCGGCGATTGCGGACGCCACGCTCGCACGACTGGTGCATGCCCCTCGCGAATATGCGCGGATCACCGGCCTCGCGGCGCAGGAATGCCCCATGGACGAGATTTCGTGGGAACAGGCGGCCGAGGCCTGCGCGAAGCCGCTGCGGGCCACACGAGGGGCGGCAGATCCCCACGGAACTGTCTCAGACTACTGGCTCCACACCGTAGAATTGGCGGCCGCCGAAGCACTCGGTTGCGAGCCGATCCGACGATTCGACTCATTCTTCACAGGGCTTGCGGCCACGACGGTGTCGCCGCAGGTCGCCATTTTGCTTGTCGCCTCTCCGGAGGTGCTCGAGGAACGGATTGCCGGTCGTGCCCGTCATGATGTCGACCGCAGTGCTCTCGGCGATGATCTGATGCTCAGGCCGACGGATGGGACCGCTTCCGGCCGTCATTCGGGCACAGCGGTCTGTGCCGACCCGAATGATTCCGTGGCCAGGCTCCTGCGTTTGCAAAACCGGATCACCAGCGCCCTCCGCCATCAGGATCCCGCGTCCACCATGATGCCGCGGGCAGTGGTGACGATCGACGCAGGAGATCTCGGTCGGGCGGCACAGGAAGCGGTTGCCGCCGTCGAGGCGATGGCGTGATGCAGCAGGTCGTCCACGATCCCGATCACATGCGGTCGCTCGTTCACGAGGCGCGGGCCGCGGGTCAGCGAGTGGGATTTGTGCCCACGATGGGAGCGCTGCATGCCGGCCATGCAAGCCTGGTGGCCCGGGCGTCCCGTGAATGCGACGTCGTCGTGGTCTCGATCTTCGTGAACCCGACACAGTTTGGCCCGCAGGAAGATTTCACACGCTATCCGCGAACACTCGCCGCTGACACGGCGCTGCTCGCAGCCCATGGCGTGAGGTGGATTTACGCGCCGGAGGCATCGTCCGTCTATCCACCGGGGGATGCCACGCGGATCGTCGTGGGCGGGCCGGCGGTGCGATTCGAGGGCGAGCAGCGACCTGGCCACTTCGAAGGCGTGGCAACCGTGGTCTGCAAGCTCTTCCTGGCCGTGCCCGCGGACGTGGCCTACTTCGGTGCCAAAGATTGGCAGCAGTCGCTCGTGGTGAAGCGAATGGTTCGCGATCTCGGTCTGCCGATCGGGATCGTTGTCTGCCCCACGATGCGCGAGCCCGATGGCCTCGCGATGAGTTCGCGGAATGCCTATCTCTCCGTGGCCGATCGCTCCCGCGCTGTCGCGCTCTCCGAGAGTCTCCGCCGGGCGGCACAACTCTGGTCGGCCGGTGCTGATACCGCCACCATTGAGCGAACGATGCGAGAAACATTGTCGAGCCACGGCGTTGTCATCGACTATGCCGCGCTCGCCGATCCGGAGTCACTCGACCCTCTCCCCAATGACGCGACACAGGCGATCGCGCTGGTGGCCGGTCGCCTGGGCTCAACGCGGCTCATCGACAATCTGGAACTTCCCACTCGCGGCTCTCCGGAGCGAGGCGCTGAGACCTGATGCTTTCCACGCTCTTCCATATTCCGACACGGATCACGCTGGGCGGGGTGTCGCTGCCACTGGCTGGCCTTGGGATCTTGTTGGTCGTGTGGGGCATCGCAGCGGTCGTGATGCTGAAGCGGACCGCCACTGTGCACGGTTGGAGAGTGGCGATCGAAACGCTCGGCCTGCCACTGGCGATCGTGGCGGCAGCGATCCTCTGGCTCATGCCGGCCCTCGACGATGGGCAGGGAGTGCCGGTGCGGGGCTACGGGGCGATGCTGCTTTTGGCCGCGATGGCCGGCGCGTGGCTGTCGATCGTGCGGGGCCGCAGGATGGGATTCGACGCCGATACGATCCTGGCACTGGGGATGGAGATTTTCCTCTGGGGGATTGTCGGCGCCCGGCTCTTCTACGTGATCGAGTACCACGATCAGTTTTTTGCCGCGGGCCGGACGTGGCCGGAGACGATCGGGGCCGTGCTCAACGTCGCGGCCGGCGGACTGGTGGTCTTCGGGTCTCTGCCGACGGCGGCACTGGCGACCTGGCGGTTTGCCAGCCGCCGCCGCCTGTCGCTGCCCCGGCTGGCCGACTGCATCGCGCCAGGCTTGCTGGTGGGGCTGGCCATCGGCCGGATCGGTTGCTTCCTCAACGGCTGCTGCTACGGCGGCCCCTGCGACCTGCCATGGGCGGTGCAGTTTCCGCCGGAGAGCCCCCCCTGGCTCGACCAGTTTGCGCGAGGTCTTCTGCCGGCCACGCCGGCGACGGGCGGGATGCCGTGGAGCCTGCCCGTGCATCCGGCGCAGTTGTATGCCGCGATCGACGCCGCCATTCTTGCGGCGCTGTTGTGTGCGGCCTCGGCCACGCCGCTGGCACGGCGGGACGGCCAGGTGTTTGCATTGGCTCTCACCCTCCATCCGATTTCCCGGCTCCTGCTGGAGGCGATCCGTGTTGACGAGCCGCCCGCCCTCGGCACGCCCCTGTCGATCTCACAACTGGTGTCGCTCGTGCTCCTGGCCCTGGCGGCAACGCTCTGGTGGTGGACTTCCAGGCAGCCGCCCCGTCCGCGGTCCCTGCCTCCCGACAGCCTGACGATCCGGTGCCGGGAGCACGGCCCGCTCGTGGTCGAAATGCCGACCGACGAGCAGTTCCAGGGCCTTTGCCTTCGCGTCACGGATCACCGTGGAGAGGCGTTTCCGCTCCCGGCCGGGAAACGGGCCGTGGCACTCTGCCGCTGCGGCCAGACGCAAAACCGGCCCTTTTGCGACGGTTCCCACAAATCCTGCGGCTTTGAGGCGGCCGACCGGGCACCACCCGGCTAGCACCTGGCCAAGGGTGCATGCGGTGGGGGCGGATTCTCGGGTTTGTATCGTCTGGGAAACAACTGTGGTCGGCGGAAAGTGTTCTCTGGAAAACACTTACGTCATCCGACACGTGTGGAAAACCGTCCCTGAGACCAGCGAACGATATGGACTGGCCGGGAAAACCCCTGTACGGTTGAGGGGCTGGCTGACGGAAAACCATCGAACGGATTGCTACGAAACCCCTGCCTGGACGCCATGATGTCGAAACCCGGCACGAACTTCTACCAGCGGAACAGCGTCTGGATCATGGCGATCCTGATCTTCCTGTTGCCTCTGGTGATCGTCGGGGCGATCAAGGCCAAGGGAAATAACCGCAATGACGTGAAGGGCTGGCTGCCCCTCGAATACCCGGAAACCCAGACCTACCGCTTTTTTAGGCGGAACTTCCAGGGTGAAGAGTTCGTCCTGATCAGTTGGGACGGCTGCACCATGGCTGACCCCCGTCTCGAACTGCTCGCCCAGAAGCTGTTGCCGCCCCCCGAAGAAGCCTCCCGGATCGACCGGCAGCTCTATTTTAAGTCAGCCCAAACCGGCCCACGGGCCGTCGAACGGATGACGCAAGAGCCGCTGAACCTCGATCGTGAGGAGGCGATTTCCAGGCTCACCGGGGCAATCATCGGCCCGTCAGCCCAGGGCGTGACAGCCGGAAGCGAGGCAGACGACCTCGACACGCGACAGACCTGCCTCGTGCTGACACTCTCGGACGCGGCCCGGGCCAACCTGCACGGGGCGCTGGACCTCGTCAAGGAGGTCGCCACCAGTGAGTGCGGAATCCCTGAAGCGACGCTGCACATGGGTGGGCCCCCCGTCGACAACGTGTCGATCGACCGAGCCGGCCAGACCAGCGTGACGATCCTCTTCGGCTTGTCGCTCGTGGTCGGATTCATCGTGAGTTGGTGGAGCCTCAAGAGCAAGACGCTGGTGGCCATGGTGCTGGCCTCGGGCGTCTACAGCATGTTCGCCAGCCTCGCCGTCGTCTGGTATTCGGGCTATCCCGTCGACGCGATCCTGCTGACCATGCCCTCATTGGTCTACGTGGCCACGACGAGTGGTGCGATCCACCTCGCCAATTACTACCGTGATCAGCTTGCCGAGACCGGCGTGGTCGAGGGGGCCGCGGGCCGGTCCGTCCACCACGCCCTGCTGCCGCTCACGCTCGCCACCGGCACGACGGCGATCGGACTGGCAACGCTCGCCGTCAGCGAACTTGTGCCGATCAGGATGTTTGGCATCTTTTCGGCGATCGGCGTGGTGGTGAGCTTTCTGATTCTTGTCTTCTTCATGCCTGCCGCACTCGAACTGTTCCCGCCGAAGCTCAAGCTTGGCAAGCTTGCCGACGACGAGACGAGCGACAACTGGAAGCCGATCGAGTCGAGCCCCTGGTGGGGCGTCGGGCAGTGGATCACCCAGCACAATGGGCTGGTCACCACGGTCTGCCTGCTCGTCATGGTCGGCGTGAGCTACGGTCTCACGCAGGTGGAGAGCAGCGTGCAGCTCATGCGACTGTTCTCATCCAAGGCCCGCATTCGCCAGGATTACCACTGGCTGGAGAAGCACCTCGGCCCGCTCGTGCCGATGGAAATCCTCGTGCGGATTGACGATGAGACATGCCCGCTCACCTTCCTGGAGCGGATGGAACTGGTGGGTTCCATCCAGAAGTCGATCGGCGACCTCGACGAGGTGGGGAGTTCACTCTCCACCGTGACGTTCGGACGCAGCCTCGACGTGGGTGACGGGAGTGACGGAATCGGCGGTGCCGCGGCCCGGGCCATCGGCTTTGGCTCCCGGACGAAGCGAAGCGTGCTCAACCGGCGGCTCACGGCCCATCGCCAGGATTTTCTCGACGGCGACTATCTCCGCGAGACGGAGCTTCCCGACGGCACCAAGCAGGAACTCTGGCGGATCAGCGCCCGGGTCAGCGCGGTCAAGGAGGTCGATTACGCCCTCTTCAAGCGGGATCTACAGTCGAAGATCGATCCGATCCTCGCCGATCTCGACACCGAGGGGGTGAAGGGCGTGTCGGTCGACTACACGGGACTGGTGCCGCTGGTCTACAAGGCACAGCACTCGCTGCTCGACGGTCTGACCATCGGATTCATCTACGACTTTGCGATCATCGTCGCGGTGATGATCATTCTCTGCAGGGCGGCCTCCGCAGGGCTCGTGCTGCTGCTGCCGGCCGCGTTCCCGGCGCTGATGGTGTTTGGCAGCATGGGCTGGGCTCACGCCTTGCTCAAGTCGCTTGACGCCGGGACGCTGCTGATCGACATCGGTACCGTGATGGCGCCGAGCGTGGCGCTCGGCGTGACGGTGGACGACGTCGTGCACTTCATGCTCTGGTTCCGCAAGGGCATCGCCGACGGGCTCGACCGCAAACAGGCGACGATGCTCGCCTACAAGGGCTGCGCGCGGGCGATGTACCAGAGCTGGGGAGTGATTGGCATCGGGCTTTCCGTCTTCTCGCTCTCACCGTTCGGTCCGACCCAGCGATTCGGCCACATGATGCTGGCGATGCTCACGATCGCGCTGGTCGGCAATCTTGTCTTCATGCCGGCACTGTTGTCGGGGCCGCTCGGCGCCGTTTTTAGCTGGAGCGTGCTGCGAATCGAAAAGAAGAAAGCGCTCCGCGAGGGGCGCCGCAAGGTGAAGTCTGATCCCGGCAGCGATGCCCTGCCGACGCCGCACGTGGTGCCCGGTCCGACGAAGCAGGTCGTGCATGCCTGAGTCATCGAGCCTGCCGTCCGAGACGGCGGGCCTGCCCGTGGCGACGGTTGTCCTGAAACCCAAACGCGCCCGGCCATTCTTCGGGCGGCATCCGTGGGTGCTCGACACGGCGGTGCTCCGGGTTGACGGTACGCCCGCCGACGGCGACGTGGTCGATCTGGCCACCCACGACGGCACGTTCGTCGCCCGCGGGCTCTGGAATGCATCGAGCAAGCTCCGCGTGCGACTCTACGCCTTCGACGCTGCCACCCGTCTCGACGATGCTCTCTGGAAGGCGAGGATCGCTGGAGCGGTGTCGCTGCGGCAGTCGCTCGGCCTCGCAGATCCAAGCGGCGCTGCCCGGCTTGTCAACAGCGAGGGCGACGACCTCTCTGGTCTCATCGTCGACCGCTACGGCGGATGGCTCTCCGTGCAGGTGACGGGACTGGCAATGTCACACCGGCTCGAGACCGTCTGCGACGCGCTCGAATCGCTCGTCGCGCCGACAGGCATCCTGCTGCGGGGCGCGGAACGAGGCCTCTCCAAGCTCGAGGGGCTGCACCTGCCCGACCGGCTTGTCCGCGGCAATGCCCCCACGGGCCCGATTTTCGTGACGGAGCACGGCCTGAAGTTTGGCGTCGACCTGACCGAAGGGCAGAAGACCGGTTTCTATCTCGACCAGCGGGATAACCGGCAGGCGGCAGCGCGGTATGCCCGGGGTCGGCGGGTGCTCGACATGTTCTGTTACTCCGGCGGCTTCGGCGTCGCCTGCGCCGTGTCCGGTGGCGCTCGGAGTGTGCTGGCGGTTGATTCGAGCGCCAAGGCTACGGCATTGGCGAAGGCCAACGCTGATCTGAACGGCGCGGCAAACGTGACGGTGGAGACGGCTGACGCCTTTGAGAAGCTTGCCGCCCTGAAGGCGGCCGGCGATCGATTCGGCATGGTGATTCTCGACCCGCCGAAATTCGCGCGAAGCCGCGCATCGCTCGATGACGCCATGCGGGCCTATCACAGGATCAACCGCCTTGCCATTGATCTGCTCGAGCCGGGCGGCATCCTCGTGACCAACAGCTGCTCCGGCGCCGTGTCGCGGGAAGATTTTCTCGTCATGCTCGCAGGCGTCGCCCAGCGGTCGGGCCGCACGATCCAACTGCTCGAATGCCGCGGTGCCGCCGCCGATCATCCGGTGAGTGCCGGCTGCCTCGAGGGGGAGTATCTCAAGTGCATCATCGCCCGAGTGGCATCCTGACGCGTGGCCCGGTCAACGCGCCGGCAGACGTCGCACGTCGCCAGGCTGGAATCCGTCGCCGACGGTAAGCAACTGGTCGAACACCGTCGGGGCATCGATGCCGTTCTCCATGGCGTTCTGGATCACGTAGGCGATTTCATCGTCGTCGAGTTCAATCCGTCGATCCCGCTGGATGGCAGTGATGAGATAGTTTCTTTCACCGTGCCGACAGTCGTCGCAGAGCCACGTCTCGATGGCCTGCAACGCTGAAAGCGATTTGAAACTCTCGACACGCTTCTGCTCTTGGGTAGCCATAGAATCTCCTCTCCCAGGTGACTGCGTTCCCTCCGCCCGAGGCGTACTCTACGCGCGCGGGGGCGGCCGAGGCAATGGGCCATCCATGGCAGTCGCTCAGGAGGGGACAGACCCGCTAGATGGGTAGACTGCGTAGTGCGGGAAGGGGCTTTCGCCGCCAAATCGCTTCAATGAGCGTTCTCGCCGGCCTCGAGCGCGGCGAGACGTTCAAGCACTTTCGCGAGTTGCCGTTCCAAGCCCGACACGCGATCCACGAGCGCTGCCGTGGACTGTTCCACGCCGGCCGCATCCTCGCCAGCCGCCTCGTGCTCGTCATGGCTGCGGGGATCAGTCGTCTGCCCGGCCGCGGCTGCCGACAGGCCCACCTGCGACCGTACTTTGTCCAGTTTCTCCGGCGGCAGCAGGCCGTGTGTGAGCATCCGGCCGCGACCAGGCGGTGAAAGCCAGACGACAAGCCCGCGGGAGGCCAGCGTGTCGAGGTGCGCCCGTAGTGACTCCAGATCGGGAATCGGATCCATGCGGCTGGCCCTGCCTCGCAGATCTCCCTCGCTCTGTTCGCCCCGCAACAGGAGTTCGCCCATGATCGCCAGCTCCTCCTTACCGGCGTTGAGCCAGTCGTAGGCCAGATGGCGATAACGGGGAATCTTTCCGCTCCCAAACACTTCCGCTACCGCGCCACAGTGCCTCAGGCTCGTGAGAGCTCGGCTCACCGCCTCCTCGTCGAGAACCATGACGGGATCACGGTTGCTCTTCTGGTTGCAGCCCGTCACGACTGCGTTCAGCGAGAGTGGATACTGCTCCGGCGTGGTCTTCCCTTTTTCGATGAGCACACCCAGCACCCGCCGCTCATTGGCATCGAGAGGCCGGACCGTCTTTCGGTCCGCACCGGCGGACAGACTGCTGTCGGGACCTGTATCCATGGCTCATCACTCCAGAAGGTGTGTATCCCGGCGGACGGCCTCGCACGGCCACGGGCAATTGTAGGAAACCGCCTACTTGCTGTGATGCGGGCAGCCATCGGGATTGAACAGGCAGCTGCTTTCCTGGCCGCGTGCGGCCACGTAGGCGATCAGGTCGAGCACCTCGTCGCGGGTCAGCTTGTCGAGCAATCCCTTGGGCATGATCGACACGGGCGACGTGCTGCGAGCGACGACGTCACTCGTCTTGATCCGCACCGGATCGGCCTTCGCCACCGGATTTTCCACGATTGCCACCTCGGTCGGTGTCTCCTCCACGACGAGGCCCGTGATCGACCGGCCGTCGTCGGTGACGAGCGTGGTCGAGCGGTACTTCTCGTCGATTTTCAGGGAGGGCTCGAGGATGTGCCTGGTGATCTCGAGCGGCGTCATCTTCGCCTCGAGCTTCGCCAACTCGGGACCAAAGGCGTTGCCGGCATCGCCGAGCTTGTGGCACGACACGCAACTGGCGGTGCGAAAGAGTTCCCGGCCGTGCACGAACGATCTTCCCTTCTCCATCGCCGTGACACTCGACTCCAAATCGGCCAGCGTCCATTCCGTCCGTGGACGGCGATCTTGCAGAAGTGCATCCTTGATCGGTAGCGGATGGGCCGCCAGGTAGCCGGCCGGATCGGCCAGATAGCCCTCCAGATCATCCACCACATACATCGCGCCAAACATCCGCCGCCAGTGGCCCGGATAGGTGCACACATAGGGATAGACGCCCGGTTCGGTGGGCACGCTGAAGGTCACTCGCTGCGACGCCTGCGGCTGCATGAGCGTGCTGGCTGCCAACACGTTTGGCGACTGGGGCACGAACGACTGCTTGGCGAAGGCGGGGTTCTGGGAACTCGTCTCGGCCAATTCCCCCAGCTCCTGCATCGTGCCCGGCCGGGCGATCACGAAGTTGTGCGGCATGACATCGGAGTTGTGCAGCACGAACAGCACCGGCTTGCCGGCCTGCACCGCGATCGTTTCCTTGTCGTACGCCATCCGTTCATACACCGTACCGATGCGGACGACACGCACGCCGAGATCGGCCAGGATCGCCCGCTGGGCTTTTCCTTCCGCCGCCGGCAGAAGCGTGGTGAGATTCTCGGCAAACTGCCAGGCCGCCAGACCGGCGTCGCTGGCACGCTGCTCAAGCGACGCCGACCGCATCGACTCCAGCAGGCTCTTCAGCAGCGGTGCCGCCTCCTCCGTCGGCCACTGGGCCACCGGAATTTTCTCAAGCGCCGCGATCGCAGCGTCACGGTCATCGCCCGACTTCACAAACGGCGAGATCCGGGCGAACGTCTCCGCTTCACGACCCCGCACGCCGGCCAGTGCGGCAAACGCCGCGCGGCGGACCGCCCGAGCCAGCCGATCGGACTCGCTCACCAGCAGCACCTCGGCCCGGGGCATGGGGGCAGGCTGGCCCGCAACTGAAAACACCGGTTGCCGCTTGTCGTCGAGCACCTGAAGGGTGAAGCCGTTGAGCCGGGATTCAAACCCACTCCCGCGGTTGTGAATGACGATCCGCTCCAGCGTTCGCTCGGAACCCAGATCGACCTCCCACCAGGGGCTGTCCACGTTCTCGGGCGTGTGCGTCTGGCTGCCGCTGCCCCAGTCGGGACTGGCATTGCCGTCGATGGCCCGCGAGGCTTCTCCTCCGTGGGCCGTGGCAGACTGCGTCGCCTTACCGGTCCGCGCGACATTGTCGTTTCCGGTGATCACCTCCACCTCAGCGAGCGTCAACGTCTTTTGGCTGCCGGGCAGTTCGATCCTCACATAGCGTCCGGTAGCGCCTGGCTGCGGCCCTGAAGGCCCGCTTCCGCTGCCAAGCAGCGGCAGGATTTTTTCGTAGAGGCTGCTGCGGACGCCCGGATCGGCCACCAACGGCAACGACTCCACCAGATCGAGGAGCCGGCGGGGATCGCTCTGGGCGAGATTCCAAACCTTTTCGCTGGGATCACCGCCGCCGACCGCATCGATGCTCGTGAGGGCCACGTAGCCGATGCGGCGGAGCTGCGACCGCTTGGCCGAGGTGGCCAGCGTTTCCATGTCGCCGCGCAAGTCAGCCAGCTCCGTTGCCGGCCGCGATAGCAGCACGCGGATCAGGTCAAACACCGTCGCCGCATCCACATCGCCCGCCCGGGCATCGAGGGATTTGAGGGCATCGACCGCCACCCGCACGACACTCGTGCTCTTGGACTTGGCAAGCCCTTCCACCGCCTCCTGCCGCAGGCTTTCATCGAGCCCACTGCGCAGCAGCATCGCCTCATACAAGGCAGCCGATCGTGGCTCCTGTGCCAGCTCCTCGTTGCTCAGCGACTGGTAGAGATAGGCCTGCCCCTGCGGAGTGGCGAAGGCCAGCGGCCGCTTCGCCGCCAGGGCTGCCTTGAACTCTGGCACAAGCACCCGTGCCGCCTCCGCTCTCACATAGTCGACATGGCGATCCGACGGGAAATCCTGGACGATCGCCAGCGACTCGACCGCCTCGGGTACCCGCAGGTAGGACGCCGTGCGCAAGGCCTCCAGCCGCACTCTGGCGCTGGAATCGAGCGACCCCTTCCGCACCAGATCAAGCGCGTTTGGAACCCGGTCGACGATTGAAGAGAGTATCCGCATGGCAGCCGCCCGGGCCTTCGGCTCCGGAGACTGGAGCACCGCTTCGAGGAGTGGCCGATCAACCTGGTCGAAGTGCCGCAGCATCCATAGGGCCTCGAGCCGGTTGTGCTCGAACGTGGGCGACTTTGAATCGAGCTTGGCAAGCCAAGCCTTCACCGCCGGCACCACCTCCCCCTCGGGACGGCCCGACAGCTCGATCCGGGCCCGATAACGCACCCTGTCGGTTGTGTCCGCCAGCAATGTCACCAATTCCTTGACGCTGCGACCGGCGATCGGCAGCGGCTTCGACACCGGCTTGTTGGTCATCACCACCCGATAGACGCGGCCATGGATGCGGTCGCGGCTGGGATCCCGGAGGTTGTGCTGCATGTGGCCGATGATCGGGTTCTGCCAGTCGGTGAAATAGATGGCGCCATCCGGCCCCAGCTCCAGATCTGCCGGCCGGAAATTTGGATCACTCGACGACACGATCGGCTCCACCTCGACCGCCTCGGGGTAGGAGGCGTCTCCGGGCTTGAACTGATACTGCAGGATGCCCTGGAAACCGATCACGTTGCCCACCAGCAGGTTGCCCTGCAGATCACTTGGAAAGTGTGGGCTCGAGAGAAACTCGATGCCGGGGCAGGGGCGGGTCCGTTGGTTGTAGACGCTCGGGGCGCCGCCATGCTTGTCCATGCCATCGAGCCTCGTCGAGAAGACCGAGCCCCAGTAGGGGACCGATCCGGTGCCGTCGACGGCGATGTCGTCCCCCCAGGCGCTGAAGGCGTGCCCGTGCGGATTGGCGAACGAATAGGAGGTGTAGAGGCCGAACTTGCCCGTGCGGGGTTCGTACTTGAACACGGCGCCGTTGGCACAACGCACCGGGGGCCCCCACGGGGTCTCACCCTGCGAGTGATGGAATGTGCCCTCCTGGAAGTAGAGCGTGCCGGACGGGTCGAGCGTGAAGCTGTTGGCGGTGTGGTGCGTGTCGGCGGTGTCGAGGCCACCAATGATGCGGGTCTTGATGTCGTACCGGTCATCGCCGCTTGTGTCCTCGAGGTAGAGCACGTCCGGCCCCTGCGCCACGATCACGCCTTTCCCCCAGAACTCAAACCCCGTCGGGTTGTGCAGATCGCCGGCAAAGGTCTTCACTTTGTCGGTACGGCCATCCCCGTTGGTGTCTTCCAGGATGAGCAGCTTGTCGTTCATCGCCTCATCGGGACGCCAGTGGGGATAGGTCGGCCAGGCCGCCACCCAGAGCCGGCCCTTGGTATCGAAGCTCATCTGCACCGGATTGATCAGCTCGGGAAACATCGCTTCGTCGGCGACCAGTTCCACCTTCATCCCGGAATGAACAGTCATCTTCTCGATGGCCGCCTGGCCGGAGAGAAACTCGTGCCTGCCGCTCTCCAGCGGGCCGGGCTTGTTGGTCACGACCGGGATGAGCTCCGGCAGGCCGACGTCGTCGACCGCGGGGAGCGGCGCGGAGGGATCAGCGAGCGTGGCCGCCGTGGCCCAGATCCTGCGATCGCGGTTGGCCGTCTTCACGTCGAGATAGTCGAGCTCCCGCTGCGCAACCTCGTAGTTGGTCTGGCCGTCGACGAACTTGAGCCATGCCCGACCGCCGTAGGTGGAATAGCCGTCGGTGACCCGATACCGGTTGAACCAGTAGAAATTCTTGTCGGCTACCGCCTTTTGTAGCCGCGACAGCGACCTGGGATCGCGGCTGGGATGAACGCCAAACAGCGATTCGTCGATGATCCGGGAGATCTCGCGATCACCACGCTCGTTTGGATGGATGCCGTCGCTCGTCAGCGGTTCGGCGATCTTCGCGTAGGCCTCCCGCGTGGGCGTGAAGAGGTCGATGCACTGGACGCCGTTGGCCTGACAGACCTCTTCCATGGCGTCGGTATAGAGCTGCAGATTCTGGTTGTGCGCGCTTCCATCCGTCCAATGCGGCCGGGCGAGATTCTCGTGCGCAATCGGTGACACCATCACCAGCTTCGGAGCCTCGACGCCGTTGTATTTCTGGGCCAGCGTGTGCTTGATGAAGGCGTCGACCTGCTGCTTGAACGCTTCGAGCCCGGCGGGGCCGGCATGGGCCTCGTTGGAGCCAAAAAAGGCGAAGATCACGTCGGCCTTCGTGCCCGTCAGTTCGAAGCGGTTTTCGCGGACGGCGGACTTGTCCTGGATGTCACCCGGATTCGGGATGGGAGCCGAACCCGAAAGCCACTGGTCGGGTGTGCCAAAGTCGGCGCTGCGGAGCCGCTTGGAGAGTTCGATCTCGTCGCCATCGTAGGCCAGATTGCGGATGACGAGCCTCTGCTTGGAAAACCGGCTCTGGAGCATCACCTCGAGCCAGCCGGTGTGCTGCATGGCGTCGGCGACGCCGCCGCCGATGATGCAGATGTGGTCGCCTTCCTGGATGTCGAGCCGCCCCGCTGCGGCTGTCCGCGAATCGAAACCTGTCACCCCAGCCAGCAACGCCACGAGCAGAATCCGCCGAATGCAAAGCATGCGCACAACTCCAGAAGAAGGCTGCCTGTACCGCGGCTCAATGTAGCCTATTGGATGGGGTCGGCTCCATCCGCCGTCTGTCATCGCGCACGGCCCGCTCCAGCGCTGGCCGCAAACCGCCAGCCGCCCTGAAGGAAAGCGCTCAGGCGAGCAGGTCCTTGATCACGCGGGCATGCTCCACGCCGGTGAGCTTCTGATCGAGACCGAGATGGCGGTAGGTGAACCGCTCGTGGTCGAAGCCGAGCAACTCGAGCACAGTGGCATGGAAATCGCGGATGTGCACCGGATCCTTGACGATGTTGTAGGAGAAGTCGTCGGTCTCTCCATACACCTGGCCAGGCCGCGAGCCGCCTCCGGCCATCCACATCGTGAAGCACCTGGGATGGTGGTCGCGGCCGTAGTTCTCCTTGGAAAGGCCGCCCTGCGAGTAGACCGTCCGCCCAAACTCGCCTCCCCAGATGATGAGGGTCTCATCGAGCAGGCCCCGCTGCTTCAGGTCCTGCACGAGCCCGTAGCAGGCCTGATCGATGTCCTTGCACTGGCTCGGCAGTCGCCCGGCGATGTTGCCGTGGGTATCCCAGTTGTTGAGGTAGATCTGCACGAACCGCACGCCCCGTTCCACCATCCGGCGAGCCATCAGGACGTTGTTGGCGAAGGTGCCCGGCTTCTTTGCTTCCTCGCCGTAGAGGGCGTAGGTGTGTGCGGGCTCCGTTGCCAGATCGGTGAGTTCCGGCACGCTGGCCTGCATGCGGTAGGCCATTTCATATTGTGCGATGCGGGTGCGGGTCTCGGGGTCGCCGATCTGTTCGAGCGTTCGCTGGTTCATCGCCTGCAAGCCGTCGAGCGTCTTGCGGCGGACCTCACCCGAAACCCCTGGCGGATTATTGATGTAGAGGATCGGATCGCCGGCCGAGCGGAAGCTGACCGCGGCATGCTCGCCGGGCAGATAGCCGCTCGACCAGAGCCGGGCGCCGATCGCCTGCACCTGCTCGGTGTTGCTCGGACGGGCCACCAGCACGACAAACGTCGGCAGGTCATGGTTGAGCGAGCCGAGGCCGTAGCTGGCCCAGGCGCCCAGGCAGGGCCGGCCAGGAATCTGGTTGCCGGTCTGCATGTAGGTGATGGCTGGCTCGTGGTTGATCGCCTCGGTGTGCATGCTGCGGATGAAGCACATGTCGTCGACCATCTTCGCCGTGTGGGGCAGCAGTTCGGTCACCCACATGCCGCTTTTCCCGTGCTGGGAAAACTTGAACCGGCTCGGCGCGATTGGAAACCGCTTCTGCCCCGATGTCATCGTGGTGAGACGCTGGCCGTTGCGGATGCTCTCAGGGAGATCCTTGTCGTACCAGTCGTTCATCACCGGCTTGTAGTCATAGAGATCCAGTTGCGGTGGCCCACCCACCATGTGCAGGTAGATCACATGCTTCGCCTTGGGGGCGAATTGCGGGCCGATCGCGCCGGCGACTCGCTCGATTCCAGCCGTGGCAGCGGAAGACGCGTTGCCAATCGCTGTGCGATCGCCGCAGAGCGTCGCCAAGGCCGCGCCGCCGAGCAGATGGCTGCCACGCTCAAAAAAGCGACGGCGGGTGAGATTCAACCCCAGTTCATCGAGCGGGAAGTTGCTGGCCGGGTTCATTTGCAGAGCACCTCGTCGAGGTTCATCAGTTCATTCGTAAGCATCGTCCAGCTGGCCTGCTGCACTGCATCGCCTGCGCGGGGCTTGGAATCCCCCACCTCGATGAGCTGCTTCGCCTCCTCCGGATGACCCGCATACCAGCCGGAGAGATCGGCCAGCGACTGCTTCACGATCGTCATCTCCTGCGGGCTGAGTGGCCGGGAGAGGATCCTCTTGGCGATGAAATCGAGGCGGGATTCGTCCGTCTCGCCACCGAGCTCCAGCGCCCGATCCGCCAGCACGCGGGCCGCCTCGACGAACTGCTCGTCGTTGAGCGTGACCAAAGCCTGCAAGGGCGTGTTGGTCCGCTCCCGCTTCACGGTGCAGTTCTCCCGTGACGGCGCGTTGAATATGTCCATCGAGGCCGGGGGAGCCGTTCGCTTCCAGAACCAATACATGCTGCGGCGGTAGAGATTCTCCCCCTTGTCGCGCACGTAGCGGTTGGTGTTTCCACCCATCGACACCGCCTCCCAGACGCCGTCGGGCTGATAGGGCTTCACGCTCGGACCCCCAAGCTGCCGGACGAGCAGGCCGCTGGCCGCCAGCACGTAGTCGCGGACCATCTCGGCATCCATCCGAAAACGCGGACCGCGAGAGAGCAATCGATTGGCGTTGTCCTTGACGAGTTTCTCCGGCGTTGCCACTGCCTGCTGCCGATAGGCGGCGCTGGTCACCATCAGCTTGAAGAGCTTCTTCACATCCCAGCCGGTCTCGCGGAATTCCACCGCCAGCCAGTCGAGCAGTTCTGGATGGCTGGGAAGTTCACCGGTGATGCCAAAATCGCCGCTGGTCCGCACCAGCCCCGTGCCGAACACCTCCTGCCAAAACCGATTCACCGTCACCCGCGACGTGAGGGGATGGTCGGAGAGCAGCAGCCACTGTGCCAGCCCCAGCCGGTTGCGCGGGGCCCCCTCCGGAAAGCCGGGAAGTGCCTCTGGCGTGCCCGGCTGCACCTCGTCCAATCGCTTGTCGTAGTCACCCCGGCTGAGCACGAATGCCTTGGGCATCTCCGGCTTCTCGTGCATCACATGGGCGATCGTGCCCTGTTTGCGAATCGCAGCCTCTTCGCCATTGAGCGCCGCCACCCTGGCGGTGGCCGCCTGAAACGGTTCGTCGACACTGTTCAGCCACCAGGAGTAGAGGGGTTCTGCCGACTTGGCACGATCGGCCGCCGGCAGTTTGACGATGGCAGCCAGTTCCCGGCCACGAAAAATCCCCTCCACCTCGCCGGCCGAAAGGCTACGGCCCCAGAGCGACAGGCTGGCGAGTCCCACGCCGTGCGCTCCCGATCCCCCATGACGACTGCCGATGAGCAGTGGCACTGTCGTGCGGGTGGTGTTTTTCTTGAAATCCTTGTTTTCAACATTCAGCTCCTGCTGCTTGCCGTCGTAATACACCTTCATGCCGTTGGACGTGCCAGAGCCGTCGTAGGTGATGGCCACATACGTCCACTCGTCGGCCTTGAGCTGTTCCTTGGCCACGACCTTCAGGCTGTCGTCGGGATGACTGTGGATCAGATGCATGGCGACACGGCGGCCGCTGACTGCCATGTCCCAGCCACGGTGGGCCGCCGCCTCATCCATCCGGGCAAGGATCGCGTAGAACGAATCATTCGCAGGCGGCTTGATCCAAAAGGTGGCGCTGAACGGCTGGTCGTGCTCAAAGTCGCCCGCCGTGGCCAGTTCGGCCACCTTGCCGTCAAGCAGCAAGGCAGGAACACCAACGGGCCCTGGCTGCCAGGTGGTCGGTGGAGCCAGCGGCAGATCGATATCCTCTCCCATGAGCCCCACGCGGGTCAGGTTTCCCAGCCCTTCCAGCAGCGGCATGTCGATCAGCCGGGTGTCCTGAGGCAGAAGACGACTGGCCGACTCCACGGTCGCCGCTCCGATCCACGTGTCAAACTCCGGGCGGGCGGCGGTCTTGCGAGCCTCAACGGCGGCCTTCGCGGCCGGCAGTTCCTGTTCCAGTTGGGCGAATCTGGCTCGGTCATCCGGCTTTGGCACCGGCAGGATCGGCGGCGTGTCGTGCACGTTGCCATCCATGGCCGGCTGGGTCGTGTTATTGAAGAATGCCGAGAGTGCGTAGAACTCCTTCTGCGACAGCGGATCGAACTTGTGATCGTGGCAGACGGCACAGCCCGTCGTCAGGCCCATCCACACCGCCGACGTTGTCTCGGTGCGGTCGCGGGCGTAGAGCACCAGATACTCCTCGTCGATCGCGCCCCCCTCACTGGTCGTGATGTTGCAGCGGTTGAAGCCACTGGCCACACGCTTGTCGAGAATCTGTTCCGGCGTGGCGGCCGGACCGTGATCGCTGACCAGATCGCCGGCAAGTTGCAGGATCGTGAACTGGTCGAATGGCAGATTGCGGTTGAAGGCGTTGATCACCCACTGCCGGTAGGTCCACATCTCCCGGAAGTTATCGATGTGGATGCCGTTAGTGTCGCCATAGCGGGAGTAGTCGAGCCAGTAGCGGCCACGTTGTTCCCCCCATTCCAGGCTCGCCAGCAGAGTATCGACCAAGCGTTCGTAGGCATCGGCCGCTGGATCGGCCACGAACGCATCGACGACGGCCGGTTCCGGCGGCAGGCCGGTGATATCGAGCGACAGCCGGCGGGCCAGCGTGCGCCGATCAGCCTCGGGGGCGGGGGTAAGGCCTTCCGCCTCCAGACGTGCGAGGATGAAACGGTCGATCGGATTTCTGATCCACCCTTCGTTTTTCACCGCCGGCAGGTCAGTCCGCTGCGGTGGCAGGAACGACCAGTGCGGCTCGTAGGCCGCGCCTTCGGCGATCCATCGCTTGAGCATCTCCTTCTGCTCTGAAGTGAGCGTCTTCTTGTGGGCCGGCGGCGGCATCATCTCGTCGGGATCGTCGGAGAAGATCCGGTCGAGCATGACGCTCGAATCGGTGTCGCCAGGGACAATCGCCCCCGACTCAACCGCCACGTCCCGCTGGTCAAGACGAAGTTCGGCCTTCCGTCCAGCGCTGTCGGCGCCATGGCAGGAAAAGCAGTTCTCCACCAGGATGGGGCGGATGTCCTTGTTAAACGAAAGCGTGTTGTCCGCAACCGGGTCGGCTGCCAACAGGCTGCCCGACAGGAACAGGCCCAGCATCGCTGCACGGATACTGGCTGAACCTACAAACCTGACCACAGGCAACCGGGCAACAGGCAATCGGGGCGTGGAGCGACTCATCTGCTCTCCTGACTGCAGACAGACCGAGACGGAGGGCCCGTCTCGGCTCTCGGCCATGAATCCCAAGGATGTCGACGTTGCGCTCCGACGACACTGACGTCATTCATCATATATAGCACACCATTGCCGCACACCGCGGCGGTTGCGCCAGTTGATCGTTTCCCTAACCCCATTGTCGACAAGGGCTTGCGCCTTGGTTGTCGATGGGTCCATGTCCCGACTCAGCCCATGTCCGAAGGCGGCGGCATGCTCTTCGCCCCGGCTTCACGGGGCATCTCCACGCACCGCCGGCCCCGAGCTGCTTGCGCTCGAGCCCATCAGCACCTCGGCCCGGTTGAGAACGTCCGCGAAGGGCACACGGGCCAGCAGTCCGAAGGCGGCATGCCGGCCCAGCCGTTCGCGGGTGGTGGCCGGGCTCGTGAGCCCGCAGAGAAAACGGGCCAGCTGTCGCGGAGAGCCCAGCGACGAGTGGCCTTCGGCGCACAGGCTGCGGACTGCCGTGGTCTGCTCGGCCGTGATCGACGGCACGGCAGAGGCCGGGATATTCCGCGTTGGATCACTCGAGGCGGCGGGGGTGTCTTCTTCGCAGCTCGTGCAACTGCCGCACCCAAGACAAGCCTCGTCGCCTGGCCGATCGCCATACTCCTCCCCGAAGTAGTGGAGGAGACATCGGGTCAGACAGCCGCGATGCCCAGCGAAGTCGAGCACCCCCTGCAGTCGCTCGACATCGCGGGCCTCGCGGGCGGCAAATAAGTGCTGCATCGACTCCGCGAGCCGCTCCGGATCACGCTTCTCTGGCGGGCCGTCGAGCCGGTAGCGTTGACGGCTGCCGCTGGGCTTGAGCTCGATGTCGCCCGAATCTGCCAGCCAGGTGAGCACCTTCAGAATCCGATCCCGCGGCTCTGCCAAATCAGTGGCCGCCTCATCGGGAGTGAGCGTGGTCCACTTCGTGCCACGCTTGCCGTAGTGCAACAGCCGTCGGAGAAATTCCTGCCGCTGGGGCGTGTGTCCTGACAAGACTGCCGTCTCAGGCTTGAGCAGCCGCCACTGATAGCTGGCATAGAAACTCCCCAGAGGCCGGAGAACCCCGGCGAGTTCGAGATGGGTGATCACCGTTTCGATCACCAGCGAACGGATGTCGGTGGCCTGCGCAAGCTCGTAGAGCGAGATGTCCCATTCGCCGTGAGCAGAAGCACTCGACACAAGAAGCTCGTCGAGGAGCTGTCTGATCGCCTGAGGCGTCGGTGTGTCACCGTAGGTGAAATTCTCGAGCACAATCCGATCATCGGCACAGGCCAAGAGTTCGCAGACAGAGGGCCTCCCGTCGCGGCCGGCACGGCCCGTCTCCTGGGCATAGTTTTCCAGAGTCTTGGGTAGGTTGTAGTGATACACCCCGCGGATGTCGGCCTTGTCGATACCCATGCCGAAGGCGATCGTGGCAACGATCGTGTCGACACGGCCCGCCATGAACGCATCCTGCGCGTGGTGCCGCTGTTCATCCGGCAGACCCGCGTGATAGGCGAGTGCCTCGAGCCCGCTCTTTCTCAGGTGCGTTGCCACCTCCTCGGCGGTCTTCTGCAGCGTGACATAGACAATCGCGGGTTCCCGTCGCTCGAGCAACCGGCTCGTCAACAACCCAAGCCGCTCCCCTGCTGTGCAGGGTGTGATCCGGTAGCGAAGATTCGGACGCAGAAACGAGGTCTGCACATGGTCGGACGTGGCGATGCCAAAAGCGCGGCGGATGTCGGCAGCGACGTGGGGTGTTGCGGTCGCCGTCAATGCCAGCACGGGACTGATGCCGAGCTCCCGGGCCACGTGCGCCAGCCGCAGATATTCCGGCCGGAAGTTATGCCCCCACTCGGAGATGCAGTGGGCTTCGTCCACCGCCATCATCGCAACCCGCGTCTGCCTGAGCCGCGCCACGAACTGCTCGTTCACGAGCCGCTCTGGCGCAATGTAGAGCAGTTTCAGCGTGCCGCTTCGGATGCTGTCATAGACGCCCGCCGTCTCCGCCGCGGTCAGCGAAGAGTCAAGCCGTGCTGCTGCAATGCCACGCGACCGGAGCACCTCGACCTGATCCTTCATCAGGGCGATCAAGGGCGAGATCACGACCGTCAGCCCGTTCATGAGCAGGCTGGGCAGTTGGTAGCAGAGCGACTTGCCGGCACCCGTAGGAAAGATCGCCAGCGTGCTCCTGCCGGCCAACAGCGTCTGGATCACCGTCTCCTGTCCATCCCGGAATTCGGCGTGACCGAACGTACGAGCGAGAACAGTGTGGAGATCGTGCGGCATGGCAGGGGCGTCGTGGAGGGCTTTTCCAAGTAAGTATACATACGATCAGTTTGCGTCAAGTCGGGGACGCGGGCATCGCTATGATGCATGCGTGTCGCCTTCGGGGGCGAGGGGCAAACTGTCACCAAATTGGCCCTGCCCCGTAGACTTCTGCGGTGGAAAACAGATCCGTTCGTTATTCCGTTTCGGAAGGTCGTGCCATGCGCATTGCAGGCGTCCGTCTTGCTCGAATCGTGAGAGCCACGCTCTCGGTCAGCTCCGTGTTTCTCTCGCTCACTGGCATTTTCCCCGGAGACACCTGCATGACCATTTCCAGCAGTCGCGGCGACGATGCTTCCGATGGGCCACGGGCAACTGCCTGGCAGGCCGTCGACAAGGCACTCGAGGAAGGGAAACCGCTGACTGCCGCCGAGGCACTCCAGGGGATTGAACAGGCGGCCATCGCCAATCGTGCCTGGGCCGAGGTGGCGCGGGCGATTGCCACGCGGATCCTGACCGAGACTGGTGACCGGGCACCTGACGATCCGGAGCGACTGATCCTGCTCGCCGGCGCCATCGACAAGGCCCCGCCGGAAACTCGTGGGGTACTGGAGGCGATTCAGGCGAACTGGACCTGGGGCTTCTTTCTGCAGAACCGCTGGCGGTACCAACAGCGGACGGCCGGCGCCGCGAACGAAACTGATCTCCGTTCCATCGCCGAATGGGATCTTCCCACGATCGTCGGCGAAATCAGAAAGCGGTTCACCGCGGCGGTCGGCGGCCCCGACAGCCCGCAGCGAAAAACTCTCCAGAGTCTGCCGGTCGGCGAATGGTCGGTGATCCTCGAGAAGGGCACGATGCCCGCTGCCTACCGGCCAACCATGTGGGACGTCGTCATCCACGACGCGATCGAGTTTGCCTCGTCCGGTGAACGTGGCTTGGTCGCCCCGGAAGACGCCTTCGAACTCGACGCCGCCGGTCCCGCCCTCGGCACGCTCGAGGAATTTCTCGCCTGGCAGCCGGACGCCGATCGGGCCATCACCGACCTCGACTCGCCGCTGCTGGAAACCGCGAGGCTCTCTCGTGGCCTGCTTGAGTTTCATCGCGCTGATACCGACCGCACGGCACTCCTGGCCGCCGATCTCGACCGGATCCTGTGGGCAAGCGGCGCGGCAGTCTCGCGCGGCGACGCCACCGATCTCGCTCATCGCAAGGAAACTGCCCTGCAAGACTTTATCGAACGGGCGGGCGACCATGAGACCGCCACGCTTGCCCGCTTTCACCTCGCCAGCCTCCTGCAGCAGGATGATGGCGACAACGATCTCGTCGAAGCGCGCGCCATCGCAATGAAGGGGGCCGATGCCCACCCCTCGAGCCCGGGCGGCGTGCTCTGCAAAAACCTCGTCGCGCAGATTGATGCCAAGGACCTCTCCATCCAGACCGAGCGATCCTGGGCCGCGCCCTGGCCGATGGTCCGCGTCAGCTACCGGAATCTCGCCACGGCGCATCTGCGGATCGCAAAGGCCGACTGGTTGGGCCGGCTCAACGCAGGAAAACCCCATGCCGGCTGGCTGGACGACGCCGATCGTCAGGCGATCCTTGGACTGCCAGCCGTGCGCGAGAAGCGAATCGATCTGCCCGCCGCCGACGACTACCAGCAGCGGCACGAAGACATCGACGTGGGCACGATCCTCGACGCGAAGTCGCTCGAGCCTGGCACCTACTGGGTGATCGCCAGTCACAAGGCCGACTTTGGCGAGGCCGACAACACCGTGCACGTGGCGATGGTCTGGGTGACTCGGCTGGCGATCGTGTCGGAACAGCAGCGGCAGCTCTTTGGCAAGGCGGAGAGCGGACAGCCAGCCGGTCAGTCGCGCGGCGCCTTAGCCGGCCATGTCGTCGACCTGGCATCGGGTGAACCGGTGGCCGGTGCGAGCGTGCAACTCTTCGTCCGCGAACAGCAGGGCAACCATCCGCAGCGGTTCGGTAAGGCTGGTGTTGCCACGACCGACAAGGACGGCCGCTATGAACTGCCTCTCGAGCAGGGACGTGAATATGTCGTGATGGCCTCAGCCACGCTCGACGGCGGGCAGCACGCGGCCACCACTGAGGCGACCAGTTTCTGGCGAAACGTGCAGCCCGATGCGCAGTCGTCGATCGTGCTCGTCACTGACCGCGGCATCCACAGACCGGGCCAGATCGTCTTCTACAAGGGGATCGCCTGCGCTCGAGACTTTTCCACGGGAACATACGGCGCGGTCGACAACCGGGAGATCGACGTGATCTTCCGCGACGCAAACGGCCGCGAGGTGGCAAAGGCCCGTCACGTGACGACTGCCAACGGGTCGTTCCATGGAAATTTTCCGATCCCGACGGGGTCGCTGCCGGGCCAGTGGTCGATTGCGGCCCAGGCGTCAGGCCCCAATGGCTTCTCCGGCGGCGCAGGAGTCCGGGTCGAGGAATACAAGCGGCCGAAATTTCTCGTCACGCTCTCGGCTCCCGAAAAGTCGGTACCGCTCGGCGGCACCGTGGTGCTCTCCGGTACGGCCACGACCTACACAGGCGTGTCGGCGGCTGGCGCGAAGGTGAAGTGGCAGGTGGAGCGATCGGCCCGCTGGCCGATCTGGTGCCGCTGGTTCTTCCCGAGCCTCCCCTTTGACAGCGGCAGTCAACGAATCGCGCGGGGCAGTGCGGTCACCGATGCCAACGGCATCTTTACGGTCTCCTTCTCCGCCCTGGCCGACCGCAGCGTGCCGAAGGAGTCGCTGCCGGTCTTCACCTACCGTGTCGTTGCCGATGTCACCGACTCGAGCGGTGAAACGCGAAGCGACGAGCGGACCGTGAACGCCGGCTACACCGACGTCGAGGCGTCGCTCTCGACCGAGGCCTGGCAGGCCACCGCTGCCGATGGCAAGCCAGCGGCTGTCGCGATCACGCTCGCCACGACGACACTCGACGGCCAACCCCGCGCGGCCGCGGGCACGCTCACCGTCAACAAGCTCGTGCAGCCGGCGGAGGTCCGCCGCGGTGACTTATTTGATGCTGCGCCTGCGCCCCGGCCGGGGCCCCGCCGCTGGGGCCCGGGTCAGGCGACCGTCCGCCCGGCGCCTCACCAGCTCCCACCAAATTCCGCCGATCCCGAGACCTGGGCCGTCGGCGAGGCGGTGATGACGGAACAGGTATCGACCGACAAGGCCACCGGAAAACACGTGGCCACGGCAAAGCTCCCCGCCGGCATCTACAAGGCGGTGTTCGAGATTCCGGCAGCCGGTGACGTGCCGGCGGTGAAGGCGGAGCGCCTGATCGAGGTGATCGATCCCGTGGCTGAACGCTACGGCGTCAAGCGAGCGTTCGTGATGATGCCGCAGCAGCAGGAGATTGAACCGGGTAACGAATTTTCGGCGATCGTCGGCACCGGCTATGGAAGCGGCCGCGCCTATGTCGAGATCTCGCAGGCTGGCAAAACCCTCAACCGCTTCTGGACCGCGGCAGGCAGAACGCAGTGGCCTGTCACCATGAAGGTCGGAGACGAGCACCGCGGTGGATTCACCGTGCGGGCGTGGATGGTCCGCGACGGCCGGCTTCATCTCGCGACGCAGACGGTCGACGTGCCCTGGACTAACAAGAAGCTCGCCATCACCTGGGAACGGTTTACGCGGCGGCTCGAACCGGGGGCGAAGGAGGTCTGGCGGGCGAAGATTGCCAGTGTCGCCGATCCGCTGGCGGGCCCGGCTGTTCCGGCGGTCGCCGAAATGGTTGCCACCCTCTACGACCAGTCGCTTGACGCGCTCGCGGCACACCAGTGGCCGACCGACGGCCTGATGGGGCTCTTTCGCCGCGAATCGAGCTGGCTGAACCTCGGCTTCACGAACAGCGGCGTGTCGTTCAATCAGATCTTTGGCCAGTTCACGAGCCGCGATACAGAGGTGCCGGCAATGACTTTCAACGTGCTCCGCGAGCCGTTCGGATCGCCGGTCGGCGGCGGCTTCGGCGGAGTCTTCCCTGGCCAACGCATGCTGAAGCGAGGAATGCTGCGAGGGATGGCGGCTGCCCCGATGGCCATGTCGGCGGCAGCTGCCGATGCAATTGAAGCTGAAGGCGTGGAGCAACTGGACGAACGCTTAGCCCGTAACTTCGCCGACGAAAGCATGAAGGCAGGCGGGCCCGGTGCACCTGCGGCACCGTCAGCGGCTGCCACCCCGCCGCCCCCGCGGAAAAACCTCGTCGAGACGGCATTCTTCCTGCCCTCGCTCACCTCCGACAAAGACGGCAACCTCACGATCGAGTTCACGCTCCCCGACACGCTCACCACCTGGCAGTTCAAGGGGCTCGCACATGATGCCAAGCTCCGCAGCGACACGATCATCGACAGCTGTGTGTCTGCCAAAGACCTGATGGTGGAGCCGGTCGTACCCAGATTTCTCCGGGAAGGAGACGTCGTGCAGATTCCGGTGAAGGTGAGCAACAGGTCGACCGGTCGGCTCAGCGGCTCCGTGAATTTCTCACTGGCCGACGCGCGGACGAATGACTCGCGGGACAGTCTCATCGACGGACCGCGTGAGCTGCCCTTCGATCTCGCTGCCGGTGAATCGAAGCCGGTTGTCTTCACCGTCAAGGTGGCCGACGGCACCGAGACGCTCCGCTATGTCGCCACTGGCTCGGCCGGCAGGGTGGCCGACGGCGAAGAAGCGTTTCTTGTCGTGCTGCCGCGCCGCGTCCTCGTCTCCGAGAGCGTGCCCGTGACGCTCGTGGGCCCCGGCGAACGGAAGGTGTCCCTCGACCGGCTCGTCAGGAGTGGGGGCACCGACATCCGGAGCCAGTCGCTCGTCGTGCAGGCCACATCGAATCCCGCCTGGTATGCCGTGCTTGCGCTGCCATCCCTGATGGAGCAGACTGACGAGAGCGTCGAGACGCTCTTCACCCGTCTCTACGCCAACAGCCTCGCGCGGCATCTGGCGACGAGCGATCCGCGGATCGCTCGGATCTTCAAGCAGTGGCAGGGGACCAATGCGCTCACGAGCCCCTTGGAAAAGAATACGGAACTCGTCACGACTCTCCTGGCGGAGACGCCCTGGGTTCGCGACGCGGTCGACGAAGGGGAGTCGCGGGCCCGGATCGCACTCCTCTTCGATGCGAACCGTGCCGACAATGAGATGCAGGCTGCCCTGAACCGACTGGCGTCGCTCCGGAATGGCGACGGTGGCTGGCCCTGGTTCCCCGGCGGCACCACCTGCGACTCCGTCACGCTCGGCATCCTGGCCGGCTTTGGCCGGCTCCGGGCCGCGGCCGTGGCTCTCGACATCCAGCCCGCGCTCGCGACGATCCCCTGGCTCGACGGCCGGCTCGTCGAGGAGAAGCGTCTCGCGGAAAAGCTCTGGGCCGGAAAGCAGGATGACATTGTGCTGACTCCCATCGGCGTCTCCGCCCTCTACACGCGGAGCTTCTTCACAGCCGACGCACCGCCACAGGGAGAAGCCGCCGAGGCAATCCGCTGGGCCTACGACGTCGCACGCAGGTCATGGATGAAGCTCGATGCCCGGCTCACGCAGGGGCAGCTCGCCATCGCGCTCTTTCGGTCGGGCGACAGGCCGACGGCGGTCTCCATCATCGATAGCCTGAAGCAGCGGGCGGTCGATGCCGACGCGACGCGACGCGATGGCTATTCCGCCGGCTCTGAAAAAGCCTCGTGGCAGGGAATGTGGTGGCGGGATCCCCATCCGGGCTGGTGGAGCTGGGCCTATGCCCCGATCGCCACGCAGGCGATCATGATCGAGGCGTTTGACGAGGTGGCCAGCGACAAGGATGCCGTCGAGGCACTCAAGGTCTGGCTGCTCTCGCAAAAGCGGACCAGCCAGTGGCCTGGCAGCCGGGCGACGGCCGATGCAGTCGGCGCACTGCTCGGCCGCGGCGATGACCTCCTCGGCTCACAGGAACTGGTCACGGTGATCGTGGGCGGCGAGCGGGTGCAACCCGCGGCAGTCGAAGCAGGCACTGGCTTCTTTGAAGAGCGGTTCACGCGGCGAGAGATCATGCCGGCGATGGGTGAGGTTGTTGTCACCAAGCGGGACAAGGGCCTGGCCTTCGGAGGCGTCCACTGGCAGTATCTCGACGACATCGCACAGGTGCCGGCGGCAGGCCGCGAGGAGCTTGCGATAGAGAAGCTGTTGTTCATCAAGAAGGTCACAAAAGCGGGTCCGGAACTGGTGCCGACGGCGAAGAATGGCAGCACGATGGTGGAGGTGGGAGATGAACTGGTCGTGCGGCTGGTGGTGACCAGCGACCGCGACTACGAGTTCCTCGAACTCCGCGACCATCGGCCAAGCCTGACGGAACCGGTGGACGTGCTCTCCGGCTGGCGCTGGGGGGATGGCGCGGGCTGGTATGTGGCCGTTCGCGACACCGCGACGCAGTTTTTCTTCGAGCGTCTGCCGCGGGGCACGCATGTCTTTGAGTATTCGCTCCGCGCGGCCCACCGCGGCACAGCGTCGAGCGGCTTCGCCACGATCCAGAGCCGCTACGCCCCGGAGTTCTCCGCCCACTCCGAGAGCATTCCGCTGGAGGTGAAGTAGTTCCCGGGGGCCTGCCATGCCGCCAAGGCCCATGCGGGTGGCCGCATGGGCTGGTATTCTCTCGTTATGAACATTGACGGCCCTGACAACCGCACATCGTCCGCCGCCGGCCTGTCGAATGAACTGGCTCGCGAGCGGAACCGTGAGGCCGCCGACCGCACGCTGCTGGCCTGGATCCGCACGAGTCTGGCGATGATCAGCCTCGGCTTCGGGATCGAGCGACTGGGGCAGGCTGCCCTCTCTCTCAATGGCAGACTTGCCGAACTGTCGTCCATGAAAACGCGGGCCTTCGGAGTGGCATTGATCGTGTTGGGCATGGCCGCGACGATCGCGGGAATGTGGGAGCACCGTCACATGCTGACTGCGATCAGCCGTGATGACTACCGCTATGCCGATCGGCCTCCGATCGCCCGGTACATGGGCTGGGCGCTGGTGCTGGTGGGCGCCGCGGCACTGCTGACAATGCTCGGGATCTCTGGATCATGACCACCGACTCGCCGTCGCTGCCCTCCGCGATCACCCCCCGCCTTGCCGTCGTCGGAATCGCCGTCCTGACGTGCGTGGCGTATCTCAATTCATTTGAGGGAGCCTTTGTTTCAGACGACGTCACCGAGGTGTACCACAATCCGGCCATGCAGCGGCTCTTTCCGCCCTGGGAGGCGATGTTCACCGGGCCGCAGGCACCCGCCAGACCGCTTCCCTATCTCTCCTTCGCCATCGACACCAGCCTCTGGGGTCGGGTGCCTTTCGGGTTTCACGTCACGAACCTGCTGGTGCATCTGATCGCGTCTCTGGCACTCTTTGATTTCGTACGGTTCACGCTTTCCTCGCCACGGCTCCGCAACCGCTGGGGAAGCCGCGCCGTGCCACTGGCGCTGGCGATCGCCGGGCTGTGGGCCGTCCACCCGCTCCAGACGCAGGCGGTGACCTACATCTATCAGCGAATCGAATCGATGGCGGGCATGTTTTGCCTGCTGTCTCTGGCGGCCTTCGCCCGCGCGGCGGCTTTCGACTGGTCGCGGAAGTGGTTGTTCGGGAGCGTGGCAGCC
>Ga0304730_1000520_pt1 | contig 33547 bp, 22 predicted proteins | sample M_130628_MF_Meta_FD_190474 | JGI IMG/M metagenome (GOLD analysis project Ga0304730, IMG submission 190474) | Freshwater microbial communities from Lake Montjoie, Canada to study carbon cycling - M_130628_MF_MetaG (v2) (version 2) | ecosystem: Environmental > Aquatic > Freshwater > Lake | place...
GGAATTTAGTGCGTTTCCTTGACTCAAAAGAAAATTGAAAATGAATGATGATTTCTCGATTCAGAAAACAAATCATCTTTTCAAAAATAATATGAAATGGATAGGTCTTTTTTCTCTTTCCTCCCGTGAGAATGAGTTCGACGCCACGATTTATACCGTGGTTTTCATAGTTATTTAGGTTTTTATCAGACAACTTGCTTCTCTTTTAAAAACTTAACAGTATCAGTACATCCACCAAGTTTCTCATCATCACAAAGAACTTGTGGAAATGTAGAACCTTCACCAAACTCAGAATAAAACTCTTCTTTGGTAAAATCTTCTCCTAAAGTATACATTACAAAGTTACTTCCCGTCAACTCCAGAACTTGTTTGACTTTATAACAATGTGGACAATCTTGTTTCGAATAAACTGTGAAATTCATAATTTTTTACAATTTTAGTATAATTTATATAAGAAAAAAATTGAGTGTCAACTCAGGTAGTTTCAATCGCCTCAAAGATTTTATCAATATCAAACAAATCTTCATTCTCATTAAATGGATATTCGTGCTCTGATCCATTGAAATCAAAATCAAACAAATAAGATCCAGGTAATTTAAAGTTATGAGGTTTTACTGTTTCAATATTTGTGTGCATATCATATCCAAATACTTTTGGACTTGTACCATTCCACAGAACAACAGAAGGAAGTTTAAGTGCTGTTGCTGCGTGTTGCAAACAACTATCAATCAATACTCTTTTATCACTATGAAGAATCAAACTTAAAAATTCCAATGTAGAAAGTTGTGTCTGCTCATCAAATTGAACTGGAGTTGCATTTATCAGTTTCGGAGAATTCATCTTCGTTGCCTGATAAATTGTATATTTCTTATGATACTTATCTACAATCTGTTGTGCAATATCAAAGGGCATATCTCGTGCCCACATATAAGGTTTTGCATCAGGAGTAATTAATCCACCATTGGTATGAATAACCATTGTTGGTTTATTATCCTTTACCCAAACTTCCTTAGAAAGCTTCTTTTGTAGTGGATTGAAAATTAATTCTGGTGTTTCACCATTATAATCCAATCCATACATCTTACACCAAGTTTGAATCAGTGGAAGTTTCTTATGAATATGATCCGTTGTAAAATAAGGCTCATTATGAAAAATCAATGAGTCTTGATTTTCAATATAATTTTGATAAAAATAATTTGTATTATTCAATTGATAAACCCTATCCACGAATGGTAGGTTCATAAAAACATCGGTATAAACAGAAACCAGAATCAGTTTTCTGCTTGGATGATTATTCTTGATACACTTTGCTACCGCAGATGCTGCAATATGCTTTCCCAATCCACCTTGAACGTGAAAAATACTATAGGTTTCTTTCATTATAAAGTCTCAAAGATTACCAAGGAAGTGCTGAATTAATAGTTCTAGGTGCTGGTGGATTTACAACAGAATCAATCCAAGCAGCATTATTGACTTCGTGATTGCCAAGATTTTCACCAAGTTTTTCCTTTACCCAACCAAGAACAGTTTCTTCAGTTAAACTTTCATAAGAAATAAAGTTTTCAATAGTTGCAGTTTCCAGTTCAACACTACCACTAGATTGTGTAGAAACTTCCCCATCAGTGCTATTAACACCATATTCAACTCTTACAACTGTTCCGCTGCTATCATTCAGTTGTACAAGTTCTCTAATTGACCAAGTATGTGTGATTGCCATTTTAAATTTCTCCTATTTAATTTACAATTTTAATTTGATTTGGTTTTGAATCAATATATTTAGGAATAGAAACCTCAGTCATTTGAGGTCTCCAAATATCCATCCCATTACATTTTTCCAGCACATAAGAAGAAAGAACTTCTGATGGATTGGGAGCAGTTGATTTAAGTTTTGGACGAACTTCGTGCATATCTGCAAGTCCATAAGTATTAATATCTTGCTCACGATTTTGATTTTCTAAGTTATTGAAATCGTGTTCATAATACTCTTCACCAAGAAACTCATACAATTTCTTGAGTGTTTGTTTTGGATTTTTAACAAGATCTTGATACTCAACAAAGTGCATTCTATCACCAAATTCTTGATTAAATCCTTCCACAATTGCATTTAGTGATTGTCCCAGAATTCCTTCTGGTCCTGCAATATATTCACAACGATTATCATCACTCAAAGGAATATTTAATTTAACCAATTGCTCGTCAATAAAATTGATTCTGGGATTACCTTCTTTATAAGGATTTCTACGAATCATTGTAATCATTGATGTTAGAATCTCATCAATATCACGAACTGGACAAATAATCTTTGCTTGTTGTCCAATGTATCCTTCAATATAAGGTACTCTTGCAGTCCATGCACGATTTTTATCAATGATTACTTCCTGATCAACATCAGCATAAAACTGACGAATAATATTTGAAATAATCAAAGATGCTTGTTCTGGTTTTGGATATCCATGATAGAGTTCATCATTTGCTAAATGATTTTCTACAGCATACATTGTAGAAAGGACGGGACTTGATGGTCCAGAATAAAATAATGGATTCTGATTCAAGATTGATGAAAGTAAAGTACTTCCAGATCTTGGAAGTCCCGCCATAAAATAGAATTTCTTACTCTTCGATTGATTGGAAGAAGTATTTGATTCTGAAAAAAAACCGCCGTTAATCATATTAAAAATTTAATATTGTTTTATTATAATATATAGAATGTTAAAAGTCAACATATTAAATCTTATTATGACTTCGGAATTCCTTCAAAAAGGTTGGCATTACTTACCTAACATTATAACAAAGACGGAAGCAATACAAATTAAGTATCAAAATTTATTGGGAGCAATAGGAGATCTTGGAAATCTTAGAGGACATCACGATCCTGAAAGAGGAAGAGTCTTAACTTGTTATGCTCCAGCATCTTCAACATTTGTTGTTCAAAGAGTTCTTCCGATTTTAGAAGAAATTGTTGGAGAAGAACTTATTCCATCATATTGGTTCACCACGACTTATCATAATAAAGGATATATGGTTCGTCATACGGATAGACCATCCTGTGAAGTATCCGTTACGATGAATATTGATAGTTCAATTGATTGGCCAATTCAATTACAAGATCTGGAAGGAAATAAGCAAAAGGTTTCTACACCAGTTGGTTGTGGATTAGTTTATTCTGGAATTGATGTTCCTCACTGGAGAGCACCATTAAGATGCAGAGAGGAAGAACGACATATGCAACTGTTCTTACACTATGTTCGTAAGAATGGAAAGTATGCAGAATATGCCTTTGATAAAAATCAAAAATGTTATGATCTATTGACTCAAGAAAAATGAAAGTATTATTATTCAATCAGGGATTAGGTGTTGATTATTTGGCGGATATGATTATAGGTGGATTATTAGATGATCCGTCCATAACACTCTATACAAATGAGATACCAGAACATCAATTTATAGACTATTCTCAAGAAGATTCATTAAGATTATATGGTAAAGGATATACCATCACAAGAAAATTCGATGTAGAATTTAAAAGTAGAGCAATTACAGTTCACGAAGACTACATTGAGCATATGTTGTCTCAAAAAGTATTTGATTTAATTGTGTACAGCAGTGTTAGAAGAAAGTTTAGACCACCTCATCGTCGATTGGAATATAAACATCCAGAATCTCCAGCAGATTTTTTTGATATTGTAATCAAATACTATGATAAAAATCAAATCATTGCCTTTGATGGTGAAGATGATAATAATTTTTTAGAGGCAGTTGTTCCACACGTAACTTACTATAAAAGAGAACTTCTACCAAAAGATTGCACTCCAACTTTATATCAAAAAATATTACAAAAAGTTTTTAATATAAAATATACTCCAAAAGCATATCCAGTATCATTTTCATTTCCAAGATATTGGAACATTGATTTGGATTATTTGGATTATCCCAAAGAATATTTACTTGCTCCATGTGATCCAAGAAATGGTGCATCATATATCTACAATACTGAAAAGGAATATTATAAACAATATGCAAAGTCTTTATTTGGTTTCACAAAGAAAAAGGCAGGATGGGATTGTATGAGACATTATGAAATTCTTGGTGCTGGTATTGTACCATACTTTGAAGATATTGAATCAAAACCATCAACTATTATGCATACCTGGCCTGTGGAATTGCAAATTAGAGCAAATCAACTATATGATAGATTGAATGAATCTTATCCAGATAATAATATTTCTAAATTATCTGATGAAGAATTTAGAGAATGGAGAGGAATTCAAATAGAATTTCAGAATTGGTTTGAAAATTATGGAATGACGAATATATACTCTACCATCTTAAAAAAATACTTTAAGGAACTTTGATTCCGTATTTTTCTTCAATCTTTCTATCTTGTTCTTCCTTTGTTTCAAATCCTTGAACTCTCATCCAAGTTACAAGAGTATAACGATGTCCTGAGATTACTGGTTCTACACCGTGTCTATACCATCTGGATGAAGGAAAACAAACCAAGAGTCCTGGTTCTGGACGAATTGTAACTCTTAAATCTGGAAAGGTAAAACAACCACCTTCAAAATCATCATTGAGAAAAAGAACCGTAGATAAATCTCTGTCTATGGTTTTTTTATGTACCTGAGTTCCATCTGGATTCGTCCATAAACCTTCTCCATCTACGTGAGGTTTGTAGTGTCCTCCAGGTTCATAACATAGTAGTTGTGGTTCTTCACTATCACGAACCTTAAATCCATAAAAAGGATTAATCACATTCTCTACTACATTATCCAAAAGTTCTTTGACTTGTGGATAGACTGGTAATAAATCCGCACACTTTACATTTCGTGCGGTTAAATCAATTTTAGATTGTCTTTCTTGAGTTTCATTTGTTGCATCAGGATCAAAAACTCCCATTTGTTCTTGATGAGAGTTCTTCATATGATTCAATAAAAAATCAAGTCCAGGTTTTGTGACTACCTTTGGTTGAATCAAAACATTTGATAATAAATCATTCATATAAATTATAATCTAATTGTACTTTTATTTAGTTTGAGTTTGTGAGTCCTGTTGCACTAAGTCTTGCTGAAGGCATATTATTTGCTGCATTATTTACAGTTTCTGTGGAAAAATCAAGTCTTGTGATGGTGTTAATGTTTGTTCCATCAGTACCACCACCAAAGTAACCATAAGAATTATTAGAAACTCCTGCAGAGGCAGATCTTACTGGAGTTAAGTTCTTTCCTGGATCACTTAAGGTTTCATTAGAAAAATCAAGTCTTGTAATCAAACTAGATCTTAGTACTACTGGATTACTACCACCACCAAAGTAACCATAAGAATTATTAGAAAATCCTGTTGCACCACGTCTTCCTAAAGTAAATTCATTCGTTAGATTATTAACGGTTTCATTGGAAAAATCAAGTCTCGTAATGGTACAGAAGTGTCTTGCTGGTGGAGTGGGGTCAAATCCGCCAGCAAAATAACCATAAGAATTATTAAAAACTTTTGCCGAATTGTATTTTTTTTCAGGTAAATTTTTTCCTGGATCACTTACAACTTCATTAGAAAAATCAAGTCTTGTGATGGTGCTGATGGCATTAAGTCCTAACCCACCAGAACCACCAAAATATGCATAAGAATTATTGAAAATTCCTGTAGCATCAGATCTTACTGTAGAAAAATTCTTTGTCGGATCACTTACAGTTTCATTGGAGAAATCAAGTCTTGAGATGGTATTGATAAATGGTGTAGCATAACCACCACCAAAATATCCATAAGAATTATTGGAGACTCCTGCTGTACTACCTCTTGGTGTAGGTAAATCCTTTGTTGGATTGCTTACGGTTTCATTGGAGAAATCAAGTCTTGTAATTGTGTTGATGAGTGTTGGAGTATAACCACCACCAAAATAACCATAAGTCTTGTTGGGTCTGAGTACTGATGCACCTCCTGAGAGTGATGCCGCATCAGATCTTGCTGTAGGTAAGTTCTTTGTTGGATTACTTACGACTTCATTAGAGAAATCAAGTCTTTCGATGTTCGCGTTATAACCACCACCAAAGTAACCATAAGAATTATTAGAAACTCCTGCTGCAGAACTCTTTACTGTAGGTAAATTCTTTCCAGGATCACTTACGGTTTCATTGGAGAAATCAAGTCTTGTGATGTTGCTAATTGACCCATTCGTAGCATTTTGTCCAGCACCGAAATAACCATAAGAATTGTTGGAAACACCTGCTTGGCTTTTCCTTATTGTGGGCAAATTCTTTCCAGGATCACTTACGGTTTCATTGGAGAAATCAAGTCTTGTGATGGTACAGGTGTATGGTGGATATGTAGTGCCTCCACCAAAGTAACCATAAGAATTATTAAAGACTGATCCTGCATAAGATTTATCTGAATATAGTTTATTTGATGGATCACTTACAACTTCGTTAGAAAAATCAAGTCTTGAGATGGTACTAACATTTGCATCACCACCAACAAAATAACCATAAGAATTATTAGAGACTCCTTCAGCAAAACTAAATCTCGAAAAAGGTAAATTCTTTCCCGGATCACTTACGGTTTCATTAGAGAAATCAAGTCTTGTAATCGTAGACACTCTAGATGGAGGAATTCCGTAAGATGGTGGAGCATACCCACCACCAAAGTAACCATAAGAATTATTAGACACTGCTTTTAAACTTTGTCTTCCTACAGCAGGTAAATTCTTTCCCGGATTACTTGTGGTTTCATTGGAGAAATCAAGTCTGGTGATGGTGCAGACGTATGGACTACCACCACCAAAGTAACCATACTTAGCAGACTCTGGCCAAGATACAAAATTCTTATTATCAATATTCTCTACTTGTAAGTCATAGATACGACTTAGACCAAATACATCTCCAATAAATGGTTTAAATAATCCCATCTTTGTATTACTCTATTTTAAGATCTTGATTAAATAAAGATTCTGTAAATTGCTTTGGTTCTTCAATATTCATAGACTTTAAGAGTCTCTGTTCCATTCCAGTAATTTCTCCAATACCAGATGCAACCTGTTCTTGAAGTTTAGTCAAGAAGTCTAATGGATTGCTGGGATCACCAAAATCACCCTTTGTACGATTTACATCATCAGTAAGAACCGTAGGAGCACTTGCTCTTCTCATTGAACGAATATTACCAGGATTGACTCCAGTTTTTGCAGAAAGCAAATCATCAAGACTTTGATTAGCAAGTCTTCTTTCCCAATAATTAGGTTGATCTTCATTATATTGTTCTCTTGAAATCAACTTACCATCATTTAGTTCAACCAAACGATGAATCAATTTATCAAAACATTCAAGTTCTTCTACACAAGCCTTAAATCCACGATTCAATCCTTCAAGCATACGATTGAAATGAAACTCATCAATATCATACCAACAGAGTTCTTCGCCACCTTGATGAGTCTTCCACCAAATTGGTTGTGTCTTATCCTTACCGTCCCACTTATAATGAAACTCTCTGGTTGCCTTCTTTGCATCAATAATCTGTTGAAGAAGACCTTCTGCAACACTCTTACGATTAATTAATGCTGATTTGAATGCTGATGGGATTGTGAAGTTGTCGTGAATAATAAACTTCTCAATCTGAAAATCTGATCGTCCTTGTGCAAGTTCAGTTTCACTATCAGTCCAACGATTTGCTTCTTGCAGCACTTTAAACATAAACTCATTACTTTCATCCAAAACTTCTTTTGAAGTAGCAAGAGCAATTGATTCATAATTGTTAGTCATATAAATCCAAAATTTTATTAATAGTGTTGTGTTTTTATTTATACCGCATATCTTTGAGTCACTGCGAGAGATAATCTTCTATCAGCAGCATCTTTTCCCCATTTGTTATGAAAATGAAAATATAATTGTTCTATTCTTTGATCTCTTTGATTTTCTGTTTCACTGTCCAATGTCTTTGATGAGAAATGTAAAAGATAAGAACTGTGATTGAACTTGGTTTGCATTCCAAGTTGTTCTGCTCTTAAACTATAATCAATGTCCTCACCACCACCCATTCCAAATTCTTCGTCCAATAAACCAACCTTTGAACTCACCTCGTAAGGAACATAAAAACAATAGAATGCTTTGATTAGATTTGGTGCAATATCTTGTTTGTTTGTTGTAATGTAATGTGCAATATCATTCAACACATTTTCTTTTCCCACAAGTTTTTCAAGTTCCATTTGATGCTTTATACCACCAATTTGTAGGTGTTGATTGCATAATGGAATAGAGATTGAATTACAATCTCCAAGATTTTGATTCCAATTTTTTGTAAAGGCAATATCATTATTCAGTCCGACAAAATCCGCACCGTCCATAATTGCCCGCTTAAGAATAGAATTCATATTCTCGGCAAAAGACTTTGGTGAAGAATTTGAAATTACTGTGACATTTTTATAGTTATTTGGGAATGTTTGATCATTATGAATTAAGAAAAACCTATCCTGTTCATTGAAAATACTATTTCTAAAGAATGTATCCAGAGCAAGATGAGTATATTTCTCAGAACACCTCATATTCACCATACAATAGTATCTTGGTCTTCTAACTACTTTTTTTTTACAAAATGATAGTCACCATCAACACCTTGAACTGGACTGATGCAAATATTTGATTCTAATTCATATCCGAATGTTTTTAAATACTCCACAACTTCTTGTAGCATAGGTGCTCCTTTCATAAATTCTTTGGTTTGTAACTCCAAAATTAGATGATCACAAGTTTTAAGAGTTTCTTTTGCCCCCTTTAGAATATCAAGTTCTGCTCCCTGAACATCCATTTTAATTAAATCTGGTTTTTTCCAATTATTTTCTCTCACAATACTATCCAAAGACCTAGTGATTCTTTGCGTTTCGGTATAATGTTGATTTTTAAATGGAATTGTATTTTCAGGAAAGTCTTTATAATTTAATTCATAATATGAATTCCCACCAGACATTTGAATATTTTCATAATAAGTAACATTTTTTCCATCAACATCACTTAAAACGTCAGTTGAATATTTGTTTCCACTTCTTTTGTATAAAAATTCAAAATGCTTTGTGCCGTCCATTAAATAATATTCGGCATTATCCCAACATTCTTTTGCTTGATTATACCAATGAAGGCAGTTTGCTCCAATGTCATAAACTACTTTAGGTTCAATATCATCTTTATATTTCAGTTTATATAAGTATCCAATATGTCTTGGGGGTAAGCAATTAACACTAGAAAACCAACTAAGATACTCTTCTGAATTATTTGTTACTTCCGTTTTAACATTTAATTTATCATTATCTAAAGAAACTTCGTGATCTGTTTGCTCAGTTATTGTATTGATCAGTTGCTCCCAATGTGTTGCAATCTTTTTCCAATCATAAGTTTCTTTCGCAATCTGTGAAAGTTCTTTTGTTGCAGTATAAAATGTTTCTGGTTGTTCATCAAAGAACTCAAAACATCTTGAAAGCTCTTGTGCGAACTCATTGATAAACTTTGGAGATGGTTCCCAACCAACCTGTGTATTAGTTCCAAGCATTGGAATGTACTTACCACGATTGAATGAAATCTCACTCAGTGCTCCAATATCAGAAGTAATTGGATAACACCCACACACCATTGCCTCTGCCATAGACACGCAGAAGGTCTCCTCCCAGACATTAGGATGCACGAAGAATGCAGCATCCTGAATATGAGGTAGAAGGTCTTCACGGTCAACACAGGGGGAGTATTCTACACCAGGAAGAGACTTCAGTTCTTCAATTGCTTCCAGATGTTCTGGAATCTTAAAGTGTTGTTCGTATTGTTCTCCATAAAGATTATGAGAAGAAAATACTTTTAACTTTGCATCTGGATGATTCTTAATGACTTGCTTCCAGATTTTTGGAAGTGGTGCAATACCTTTGTGTGGTCCAGAGAAATAAATTGCTGTTTTTGATTTTGGTGTTTTGAGATTAAAAATATCCGCAACACCATTTGGAATGACTGCTATCTTTTCTTCGGGTGCTCTATTGTATTTGATATATTGTTCTTTCTCCCATTTTGATACACAAACAATTAAATCAATTTGTGATACAAGTTCTGGAAGTCTTGCGAGTTGTGGTTGATCGCAGTTGTCGTGTGCCCAAAGAATTTTATATTTTTTATTTGATTGTGATAATATTTCTATACTTCTTGAAACTTCAACATTATTTGGAAATTGATAATATTGAGAAAGATAATAAAAAGAACTTTCAGTTGCACCAGATTTCATATTTCATATGATGTAAGTACTTTTATTTAGTTTGAGTTTGTGAGTCCTGTTGCATAAGTTGCTCCTGAAGATGAGGGTAAATTGTTTGCTGCATTATCTATAGTTTCGGTAGATAAATCAAGTCTTGTGATAGTGTTGCTGTTTGGATTATTACCAGCAAAGTAACCATAAAAATTATTGGAGATTCCTGCTGCTTGTGTTCTTATTGTAACAAAATTCTTTCCTGGATCACTTACAGTTTCATTAGAGAAATCAAGTCTTGTGATGGTGCTGATTGCTGATCCTACTGTTGGACCTATTTGACCACCAGCAAAGTAACCATAATAATTATTGGAGATTCCTGCTGTTGCGTGTCTTGCTGGACTTAAATTATTTCCTGGATCACTTACGGTTTCATTGGAAAAATCAAGTCTTGTAATTGTGCTTATTACTACTGGAGAGATTAATCCCCCACCAAAATAACCATAAGAATTATTAAATATTCCTGCTGCATTTTGTCTTGGTAATGTGAGAAAATTATTTCCCGGATTACTTACTATTTCATTAGAGAAATCAAGTCTTATAATGGTACTGAGAAATCCTGGAGTCCCTGGAGAATTACCACCACCAATATATCCATAAGAATTATTGAATACTCCTATTTGTCCAAATCTATTTGTAGGTAGATTCTTTCCTGGATTGCTTACTATTTCATTAGAGAAATCAAGTCTTGAAATGATACTTGTATCTATTATAACATATCCACCACCAAAGTACCCGTAAGAATTATTAGAGACTCCTGCTGCATGACCTCTTGCTGAAGGTAAATTTTTTCCAGGAAGACTTACAGTTTCATTAGAGAAATCAAGTCTTGTGATTGTGTTAATAAGTGTTGTGGGACGACTACCAGCAAAGTAACCATAAGTCTTGTTGGGTCTGAGTACTGATGCACCTCCTGAGACCGATGCTTCTGAATATCTTGGTAATGTAAGTAAATTCTTTCCCGGATCACTTACGGTTTCATTAGAGAAATCAAGTCTTGTGATGGTACTGATAAGGTTGAACGGTGGAATAGCACCACCAGCAAAGTAACCATAAGAATTATTAGAGACTCCTGCCGCACCTTGTCTTGCTGTAGGTAAGTTCCTTGTTGGATCACTTACAGTTTCAGTAGAAAAATCAAGTCTTGTGATGGTATTTAGGTTTGCATTACCACCACCAAAGTAACCATAAGAATTATTAGAGACTGTTGCAGCACCATCTCTTGCCGTAACAAAATTCTTTCCTGGATCACTTACGGTTTCATTAGAGAAATCAAGTCTTGTGATGGTACTGATGCGTATTCCTGCTGAAACATAACCACCACCAAAATAACCATAAGAATTATTAGATACTCCTGTTGCAGAACCTCTTAAAGGTGCAGCAAAATTCTTTCCTGGATCACTTACGGTTTCATTAGAGAAATCAAGTCTTGTGATGGTGCTGATTCGTGCTGGAGTATATCCACCACCAAAATAACCATAAGAATTATTAGATACTCCTGCTGCACCAGCTCTTGTTGGATTTAAATTCTTTCCCGGATCACTTACGGTTTCATTAGAGAAATCAAGTCTTGTAATGGTGCTGATGATCGGAGCCCCTTGAGCACCGCCAGCAAAGTAACCATAAGAATTATTAGATACTCCTGTTGCAAAATATCTTGGTAGTGTAAGTAAATTCTTTCCTGGATCACTTACGGTTTCATTGGAAAAATCAAGTCTTGTGATAGTACTAAGAAATGTTGTTGGTGAAGTAAAACCACCAGCAATATAACCATACTTAGCAGACTCCGACCAATATCTAAAACTAGATGTTGATATGTTCTTGATTTGTTCTATTCTTGCTTCTCTAAGACCAAATACTCCAGGCATTTATAATTTAGTTGCAATCTAAGTAAATATTATTTAGTTTGAGTTTGTGACTCCTGCTGCACCAAATCTTGGTAATGTAAGTAAATTCTTTCCTGGATTAAATACGGTTTCATTGGAGAAATCAAGTCTTGTGATGGTACTCAATTTTCCTGGAGGTGGTGGTGTAGTATTGCCACCAACATAATAACCATAAAGACTGCCAGAAACTCCTGATGCACTATCTCTTAGGAATGTTGGAAAATTATTTCCTGGAAGACTTGCAGTTTCATTGGAAAAGTCAAGTCTTGTGAAGGTGCTACTAAATGCTGCTGGAGATGGAGAGATTGTCCCACCAGCAAAGTAACCATAAGAATTACTATAGACTCCTGATGCATATCTTCTTGGTAGTGTGGGAAAATTCTTTCCTGGATCAGTTACGACTTCATTAGAGAAATCAAGTCTTGTGATGGTACTGGAGAATGTTGTTGGAGTAGCAGATCCACCACCAAAGTAACCATAAGAATTATTGGAGACTCCTGCTACACCTTGCTTTGCTTCAAGTAAATTTTTTCCTGGATCACTTACGGTTTCATTAGAGAAATCAAGTCTTGTGATGGTGTTGATGACAGTACCAGCAACAAAGTAACCATAAGAATTATTAGAAACTCCTGTTGCACCTTGTCTTGCTCCAACAAAATTATTTCCAGGATCACTTACGATTTCATTAGAGAAATCAAGTCTTGTGATAGTACTAAGTGTTCCTGGAGTATTACCACCACCAAAGTAACCATAAGAATTATTAGAGACTCCTGCTACTCTTTCTCTTACTGTAATAAAATTCTTTCCTGGATCAGTTACGGTTTCGGTATAAAAATCAAGTCTTGAAATGGTGCTGATTATTGGGGCAGCATCACCACCACCAAAATAACCATAAGTCTTGTTGGGTCTGAGTACTGATGCACCTCCTGATATTGATGATGTTGCAATTGCTCTATTTCTATTAAGTAAATTCTTTCCTGGATCACTTACGGTTTCATTGGAGAAATCAAGTCTTGTGATGGTGCAAGTACCGGGTGGTCCACTCACTACGCCACCAGCAAAGTAACCATAAAAATTATTAGATACTCCTGCTGCCAATGGTCTTGTTGAATTTAAATTCTTTCCTGGATCACTTACAACTTCATTAGAGAAATCAAGTCTTGTGATGGTGCAGATTGGTGTCGGTGGTGAACCAGAATAACCACCTCCAAAGTAACCATAAGAATTATTAGATACTGTTGTTGCACTACGTCTTGCTGGATTCAAATTTTTTCCTGGATTACTTACGGTTTCATTATAGAAATCAAGTCTTGAAATGGTGCTGATAAATCCAGAATTATAACTACCACCAAAATATCCATAAGAATTGTTGAAGAATCCTGCTACATTAGATCCTACTATAGGTAAATTCTTTCCTGGATCACTTACGGTTTCATTGGAAAAATCAAGTCTTGTTATTTTGCATGTAAATGTACCATCATAACCCGCACCAAAATAACCATAAGAATTATTGGAGACTCCTACCGAATTTGATTTTATTGTAACAAAATCCTTTCCCGGATCACTTACAGTTTCCGTAGAGAAATCAAGTCTTGTGATTTTGCAGGTGTATGTGGTACTGCCGGTATAACCACCACCAAAATACCCATAAGAATTATTGAAGACTCCTGTTGCACTACCTCTTGGTAATGTAAGTAAATTTTTTCCTGGATTACTTACAACTTCATTAGAGAAATCAAGTCTTGAGATGAGACTATATAATGCGGCAAAACCACTATCACTACCACCACCAAAGTAACCATACTTAGCAGACTCCGACCAATATCTAAAACTAGATGTTGATATGTTCTTGATTTGTTCTATTCTTGCTTCCCTAAGACCAAATACTCCAGGCATTTATAATCCAAATATAGAATATTTTGCTGGAGTCTTTTTCCAGAACTCCATATTCTTATATTTATTCATTATGTATTCACTTAAATACTTTTCATTATCTCTATGTATCTTCTCTAATTGATCTCGCACTGTGTGCATATTATCTAACTTATAAACATTATCATTCTCATCATACTTTGGTTTTATATTCTCAAAATGATGAGTATAAGATTCCTCACCAAGAAACTCATAAATTCGGTTCATCTCTTGTTGTGGATTTCTCATTAAATCATCATAATCAATCAGTAAAATACAAGAACCATTTCCTTTTCGGTATGCTTCTGTAAGTGCATTATAAGAAGCACCAACAATACCACCAATAGACATCAAGTAATCACAACGATTATCATTTGTGATTTCAATATTTTTTACATTTAGTGCTTCATCAATAAAAGAAACTTGATTATTTTTGTGTATCAGACATAAGAAAGAAACTAAAATATCTTGTATATTTCTAACAGGACAGATTATCTTTGGTTCTTTTGTAATGTAATCTTGAATATGAGGAATCTGATTTACCCAACCACGACTCTTATCGACGATGATTGGTTCTTCTGTATCAAAATAATAATTTGGTGCAATTGATGATAAGACTTTAAGAGCACATTCTGGTTTTGGATGTGCCTGATATTGAGAACTCTGATACAACAAATACTCTTCGGTGTAATGTATCGTATCTAATAGTGGTGAATTTGGTGATGCGTGTATCTTTGGATTTTGATTTAACAGTGCCGAAAGTAAAGTTGAACCAGAACGGGGAAGACCCGACATAAAATAAAACTTACTCATCATATAATCCAATCGTACTTTATTTAGTTTGAGTTTGTGAGTCCTGAAAAATTACGTCTTCCTGCAGAATTGCCGCCTGGTGGTAAATTATTTCCGGGATTAAATGCAGTTTCATTAGAGAAATCAAGTCTTGTAATTGTACACTCAGTTGAAAGTCCACCAGCAAAGTAACCATAAGAATTGCCAGAGACTGCTGCTGCTACTTGTGATGCCGCAGATAAATTCTTTCCCGGATCACTTACGGTTTCATTAGAGAAATCAATTCTTGTGATTGTATTTGTAGATGACCCCCCATTATCACCACCAGCAAAGTAACCATAAGAATTGCCAGAGACTCCTGCTGCAAAACGTCTTCCCGGATTTAAATTCTTTCCCGGATCACTTACTGTTTCATTGGAGAAATCAAGTCTTGTTATGGTGCAGATGACCGGTTGAGTTGGATTATTCCCACCACCAAAGTATCCATAAGAATTATTGGAAATTGCAGCCATACCCTCCTTATCCGGATTTAAATTATTTCCCGGATTACTTACGGTTTCATTAGAGAAATCAAGTCTTGTGATAATGCTGATGCTTCCAACTGAATCAGACCCACCACCAAAGTATCCATAAGAATTATTAGATACTGTTGCTGCACTTACTCTTGCTGTAGGTAAGTTTTTTGTGGGATCACTTACAGTTTCATTTGAGAAATCAAGTCTTGTGATAGTATTACGATGTCCTGGAGATCCTGGATCTCTACCACCAGCAAAGTAACCATAAGAATTATTAGATAGTGCTGATATAAGAATTCTTTGTGAAGGTAAGTTCTTTGTGGGATCACTTACGGTTTCATTGGAGAAATCAAGTCTTGTGATAGTGCAGAGGAATTCTGCGAATGGACCAAATCCGCCCCCAAAATAACCATAAGTCTTGTTGGGTCTGAGTACTGATGCACCTCCTGAGAATCCTGCTGTGCCACCTCTTGCTGCAGGCAAATTCTTTCCTGGATTACTTACGGTTTCATTGGAGAAATCAAGTCTTGAGATAGTACTGAAGATTGCTGGTACTCCCCCATCAAAACCACCACCAAAGTAACCATAAGAATTGTTAGAGACTCCTCTTACACCAGCTCTTGCTGTAGGTAAATTACTTCCCAAATCACTTACGGTTTCATTGGAGAAATCAAGTCTTGTGATGGTGCTGGTAGATATTATAAATGGGCCGCTACCACCAAAGTAACCATAAGAATTATTAGAGACTCCTGCAACAAATCCTCTTACTGCAGGCAAATTCTTTCCAGGATCACTTACAGTTTCATTGGAGAAATCAAGTCTTGTGATGGTATTGATGTATGGTGGGCTAGGAGTGCTTGGACCACCACCACCAAAATATCCATAAGAATTATTGAATACTCCTGCCGCAACAGATCTTACTGTAGGTAAATCCTTTCCAGGATTACTTACGGTTTCATTGGAGAAATCAAGTTTTGAGATGGTAGAAACTGTAGAAAATGAATAACCACCGCCAAAGTAACCATAAGAATTATTAGACACTCCTGCTCTTCCCTCTAGATCTGCAGGCATATTCTTTCCTGGATTACTTACAATTTCATTAGATAAATCAAGTCTTGAGATGGTGTTGAAGGATACTGAATCAAAACCACCACCAAAGTAACCATAAGAATTGTTGGAAACTCCTGCTGCACCTCTTCTTGATAAAGGCAAATTCTTTCCTGGATCACTTACTGTTTCATTAGAGAAATCAAGTCTTGTGATGGCACAAATAGTAATTGCTCTTGGACCAGTATAACCCCCACCAAAGTAAGCATACTTAGCAGACTCCGACCAAGCAACAAAACTATTGTTGATAATATTATCAACTTGTCTTTTGTATATTTTCTTAAGACCGAAGACTCCAATTGCCATTTTGATTACCTATTCTTGATAAACGTGAGAACCAACGTGTGCTAAACGAATTGTAGTATCTAACCAAGCATCATATCCAACACTTCTTGCTCTCTCAAAGAATGAAAAATCTTCTGGAAGATAAGACATATTCTTTTTTAGTTCCAGAAAATAGTGATAAGAATTATGATATTCTTTTTCTGTTGGTGGATATGAACTGTTATCTGTTGCAGGATAATACTTCAATTCTTCTCCATATTTTTGTGAAATATTTTGAAAGACTCTACGATGAATAGATGCAAATCCAAATCCAATATTTTCAATTTTTATCAGGTCATTTTCTTGAACTTTTGGTTCAGAAACATTGTAATTATATCTGAGTGGAATTCCTTTCATTGGATATGCTCCACATACAATATCCTTATGATGAGTCAAAAGTTTAAGAACATCATTCGGTTCAAAACCAATATCAGAATCAATAAACATAATACGTTCATATTCAGTATTATTCATAAAGAAATTAACAATTCTGGATCTTGCTTTTGTAACCAAAGATTCATTTGCAAGAGTAATCAATCCGTGATCAATTCCAGAAGTTCTCAATTCCTTTCCAAGATTAAATAAACCTTTTCCAGTTTTATCACTCATCAATCCCCCATAACAGGGAATCGCAATTAAAATAGACATAAAAAAATCAAGATTATGATGTAATGTATTTAGATGAGACAAAGACAGACAGAGCGTTCGCACCTCCAGATGTGGTACTGCCCACAGAAACTCCTATGGTTTCTGATGCCGCAAGTCGTTTTGGTTGCTGACATAATTCAACAATACTATTTTTAGGTATAGTTAGATTATATGCTAAGTGTCCTTTTCGGATTCCTAATGAACTAAAAATTGCAATAGAGGCATCCACATCAATAAACAAATTATAATTTGCTATTCGGATAGATTGTATGACTGATGGATAAGTCGTAGAAGTATAAACAGTTTGATATGTTGAAATACCACCTACGTTTGTACCAGCAGTTGTGACTGTAGTACCAACACCAACAAAGTTTGTATCAGTTTTTGTGGAATATGTAATCCAAGCATCTAATCCACCATCAACACCACCTGCTGTTGTCCCAATACCTGATAATGCCTGAAGTCTCAATATATCACCAGGATTCGCAATAGTTGGTTGCTCTAGAAGTTCCAATGCACCATTATAGGGAACTACTACTCTATTTGCAATAGGAACTCTCAATGTACTACTATTAAAATCATGTCTTGCAGTCAGATATAATTCATTATCAAATGTATTTGCAACATGAATTGATTGAATAACATATCTATTTCCTGCAGTAGTAGGGAATGATAATGCAATTCCTGGTCCATAAAAGACATCATTATTTGCCTGAACTGTCGTAAGACCAGCAACTGCGGTTCCAATACCAGAATCTATAGAAATAAATGTAGTAGTTGTAATTCCAGTATCAAATGTTCCAGAACCACCAGCAGCAGCAGTTGCCCATAAAGTTCCAGTTTGAGTGGATTGAAGAACTTGACCTGTTGTTCCTGCTGAGTTTGTAGAGTCATAGACAGCACCAGTAACTCTAGCATTACCTAAAATGTGTAGTTTTTGTGTTGGATTTGTGGTTCCGATACCAACATTGAAACTACTATTACCAGTAATCCAAGAAGTGCTGCCAGAACCAATAACTAATTGATCATCACCAGTGGTATTAGGTAATTGAACACTATAACCAATAGCAACGTTTCTATCACCCAAAGTTTGAGTGCATCCTGCACTCTGACCAAAGAAGTTATTATTGGATCCAGTAGTATTAAAAAGTCCTGCTCTCCAACCAAAGAAGTTATTATGATTTCCGGTGGAATTGTTGAATCCAGATTGAGTACCTAAGAAGTTATTACAAGATCCACTAGTATTATTGCATCCCGAACAATTGCCAAAGAAGTTATTATCCGATCCAGTAACAGTTAAACCAAAACCTTTACCAGCATAAAAACCAAAAAAGTTATTATTACTTGCAGCAGTAGTACTTCTTCCTGCTCCTACACCTATAAAGTTATTGCTGGATCCATTATTATTGAATCCAGACAAAAATCCAAAATAATTATTATATTTTCCTGATATATTCAGTCTTCCGGAACTAACACCAAAAAAATTATTATGACATCCGATGGTGTTTGAACATGCAGAATAAAGTCCAAAAAAGATATTATTGGATCCAGTGGTATTTGAACGTCCCGCAAGTGTACCAAAGAAGTTATTATAACTTCCTGTAGTATTTAAAACTCCTGTCTGCCAACCGAAGAAGTTATTATATTTTCCACTAGTATTCGCCCGCCCCGAACAATTACCTAAGAAGTTATTATAACTTCCAGAAGTGTTTCCCAATCCGGCACTTGCGCCAGCAAAGAAGTTATTAGTACCAGTAGTGATTGAAGATCCAGTGGATACATCACCGATTCTTATGTTATTATTAGTGAAACTTACAACACCAGTAAAGAATGAATCACCAACAACATGAAGTTTTGATGTTGGATTTGTAGTTCCAATACCAACAGAACCAGAAACATAAGCACCCCCAGTCACTTGAAGTGGTTGTGATGCTGTTCCTGTTGATGAAGAAGTTCCTACTAGTACTGGACCAGAAGTAACTTGCAGTTTATTGTCAACTGTTGCATCACCATAAATTCTTGTACCCGATTTGAGTTGTGCCATTTTTTATGCTTGTGCCTCCGTCCAGGAAAGTCTTGTAGCAACGTTTGCTGGTCCAGCAGGTGTCAAATTAGTTGCAACAATTGTAAGAGTATCAGGTCCATCAGGATATATATTAGTTCCAGATGATGTTCCTCCACCACCAAGAATAGAATTTCCCAAGTCACGAACTTGTGAAAGGTCAAGACTAGTTGTTCCCGATACAAAGAAACCAGCAGTAATTTCACCACCAGTCACCTGAACCCCCGTTGCTCCACCCACACTTGCATAGTCGGCAATTTGTGCCAAACTAGAATTTTGAATTCCAGAAATATTGCCAACAGCATTTGTCCAGGTCGTTGCGGTACTTGGAGTTGCATTCAAATATGCTCTTACCAAAATATTGGAGTTTGCGGTAAGTGTAGTAAGGTCAAGAGAACGAAGAACCAATTGCATTCTATTAATTAATTCTCTCTGCCCAAATGATGCCGAAATACCATTATCGACTGATGGTGCAACACGAATTGCAAGAAGTGCTCGTGATGAACCAGGATCTCCCGACTTTGCAAGTGTTGTAACACCAGTCTGACCATAAGTAAAGACCAAAGATTTATCATCATCAAATCTTCCGTCCATAATAACACTCGTACCCCAGTGGGAGATGGAAGGTCCATAAGTCGGGAATGCAAGTTCAACTGCAACGGGGTCAGTTGCAGAATATGTAAAGAGTTGTCCAGAGGTTGCACCCATTGGAGAAGCAATAACTGTTGGGTTTGTAGATGTTGCTGCCTGACTTAGATAAACAGTACCAATACCAAGAGAACTAATATAAGTACCATCAGGGAAACCAGTAATCACTCTTTGACCTATTTGTAGGTTTGTGGTCGATGCAGTTGCCACATTAGAACCTACTGCAACCGTAAGAGCAAGAGAGGCATTACCAGATCTTCCTCTGATTAATCCAGTAAATGCGGTTGTTCCAATACCAGTATAATTAACATACTCATAAGTACCTGCATTACGAATACATAAAGTTCCGGCAGGTGGAAAACCTGCAGTACTTGCCACACCAACAATAGTATCTGATGCTCCTACAGTAGTGGTAATATAAGTTGTTGGTGGTCTACTTTCCGATTCATATCGTCCAGGTAAGTTACCAGAACGCATATATGCTTCAGTATTTACATTATTATTAACAAGTTTATGGCAATAAATTACATTACCATCTGGACCCCTGAATCCCCAACGAATAAATCCTGCACCATACCAAGAATAATCAATATAGAACATCTGCATCTTGGTGAGATCAAGATTATAACCAGAAGGCCCAGTACCATCACACTTATCAATGTTCCATTGGGATTGTGGAATCTTAAGATCTTGAGTTTTAGAAATAACTACATAATCAGCAGTTGCTCCACGATAAGAAGGAGAAATTGTCAAACTGATATCACTTGCAATATCTACAACACGATATGACTGACCACGAAGAACAATAAAATCACCAATATTTAATTGCTTTGAGAAAATAGTTGAAAATGTTGCATCTGTTCGTGTTATCGTATTACTACCATTAGTTACAGTTACCTTACCAGAAAGTTGATAGGTAGAACTTCTACGAACTGCATAAAGTGTCTGCCCATCAAACTCAAACAGTACTCCATTTTGTGAATCAAATGCACCAAGACGATTCGCACATCCATACCAACTAGAAACCGAACAGTTATAAGTTCCTGATGCAACTGTTGAACCAATTCCTGCTGTTGAAGTAACTTGAAAACTATTATATCCTGTTACGGAACTTACAGTATATGTTCCGTTATAACCACTTTCATTTGCTCCAAAAATAGAAATGACTGTTCCGGGAGTTGATGCCTGAATATTGTGCTGTTCTTTTGTTTGCACGTTAATCGTACTTCCAATACTTAATCCAGTAGAAGTTAAAGAATCAATTTGAAGATTTGGTTTGATACAAGTACCAGAACTAATCTGAATCCCTTTACCAGATTGATAACGGAAATATCTTCTTGTCTGACGACTTGCCTGTTCAAAATTGGAATTTGCATTTGATGAAAAAATAATTCCCCCATCAAAAGGACGATGTAAGAATTGTCCTTGTGGTCTTACATAAATTTGCCCACCAGTAGGATTTGCTGCTGGTGCTGTTACAGAATAATAAGTGAACTGTGTGGCACTATTGATAGTTGCAACTATATAAGAACCATTTGCTTCTGTTCTTGATGAACCAACAATTGCAACTTCATTACCAAGTGCAAGACCGTGTGGGACTGTTGTGGTTACTGGAATTATAGTACCAGCAGTCCAACCAAATGTTGGAACTCCGCCAATCGCAGCATTTGCATAAGTTGTTCCACTGAAAATACCAGTCTTATTGGGATCAAAAATATTAGTAACTGCTCCAGTATTTGTTGCTCTTGCAGTATAAGTAAAGATTGTACTTCCAGAACCACTCACAGATTCTACAAGGAAGTTTCCATTCGCAATATTTAAATAAGTATCCTGAACAGTAATTGCAGTTCCAATTCCTGGTGCTGCTGCCTGTAGTCCAACTGTAACGGTTCTGGAAGCATTTGGAAGTGTAATGTAATTAATTGCTGAAATACCAACAGGAGAAGGAAAGGCGAAAGGACGATTATTAATCATCGCAATATTTTCCCACTTGGAGATTTGAGTACCATACTCAAAGTCAGTATCAATCAGTGCCTGTGGCGTAGAAACTCTAAATTTATTAATTGGATCAGTATAAGTTTCAGAAGGACTAAACTTCTCATCATATTCGTCCACAATAATTTGGAGTTTATCAGTACTCAACATTCCAGACGTATTAAAATTCAATACGACTGTGGTTGTGTTTGTACCGCCAGTGGTTGATACAGTATAAGAAGTTGCCTTTAAAGTTTGGTCTGAGAAATTATAGATTACCGTGTTCGTCGTTACATTCGTAATCAGAATTAATCTTTCTCTCTGAACAGCACGAGGAATAACTACACTACCTACACCAGCAGCACCCGGAGTGAATGTATATCCAGTTTCTAAAATTGCCTTCCTTGCCATAATTATTGAATACCTTTGTTATATTTATAAAGCAGTAATAACCACATATCCGTGTCCGGCATTTCCAACAGAGTTGGATTGATTAGTTCCATTATTAATTGAAGATCCTCCATTACCGGCAGATCCCCCAGAATATCCACCACCACCGCCAGGATTGAGAGTGGTACTTTTAGATGCACTACCACCACCAAAACTTCCTTCAAATGCGTTACCGGAAACATAGTCTCCACCAGCACCGCCATTCAAAAAAGATTTTCCAGACCATTGGTAACTTCCACCATCCGTTAAGAAACCGCCACCACCCAAACCGGAACCATTTCCACTAGTAGCGCCTCCACCAGCTGGATCAGAAGTTTTTGCATCACCAATTCCCGGAGTATTCCCAGCATTATCATAATGACCACCACCACCGCCTGCAATTACTAATATGTCAGAAGTTGTTGCTGTTCCTACGGTATTTTTTACAACAAATGTTCCTCCTCCACCACAACCACCAACAAAATAACTAAAACCAGTATTTCCTTTTTGACCAACAAGTATTTTTATTTTTTGATTTAGAGTTAAATTAAAATCACCTTGCATTATTGCACCGAGACCACCAATATCATTAGTATATCTGGCATGACCCCCAAGAGCGCCTACTGCAAGGATTCTATAAGTACCAGTTTTAGGAACAGTCCATATCTGAATACCATCGGTAGCATTAAAATAATCAGTATTGTTTAACCAAGTATATGTTGAAGTATTGTAAGATGATAGTAATGAACTTAAACTTGGACCAGATTTACCAGTTGCAGATGCGTTATTAAATGTAAACGAATCAAAAGAATATAATCTTTCACTCTGCACAGAAGTGTCATTGACAAGAACTAAATCTGTAGTATGAACAATAGGTCCAGAATTATCTCCTGTACGTACATTCATATAAAATGTTTCAGTCCCTTCGGTAAGGACATCAAGAGATAAAGTTTTTTTAAATATTGCTCTATTAAATCTCACTGTTGTTATTCCAGAAAGACTATTATCGGCAAAATCTGAGGTATTCATCTTTTTTATAAATTAAAGTTTTGTAATAGTAACATATCCGGAACCAGCATTACCAATGGAATTGGATTGATTGGTTCCTTTATTAAGAGAGGATCCTCCTCCACCAGTTCCACCAGAACTGGACTGCCCCGCTCCCCCACCACCAGAAAATCCACCTCCTCCAGATCCGGCGGCATCACGAATTGATCCTCCACCACCAAAAGATCCAGGAGAACCAAAACCAGGATCAGGTCCACCTTGTAAACCATTGAGAAAAGATTTGCCTCCAATACCATGACCACTATTAGTTCCACCATCTGTCAAAAATCCTCCTCCACCACCTTGGCCTCCTGCAGTAGCACCACCATTTCCACCAGATGCTTGAGTACCATCACTGGTATACATAGGCCATGAAGCTGAACTATTTGATGGATCTGATAATGTCGCATTAGAAAATTGTGATTGCGAACCTGCATATTGATTTCCAGATCCACCACCGCCTGCAATTACTAATATGTCAGAAGTTGTTGCTGTTCCTACGGTATTTTTTACAACAAATGTTCCTCCTCCACCCGTAGAACTACCACCAGAGGTTTGTCCAACAGCTATTTTTATTTTTTCATTAGCAACTAAACTAAAATCACCCTGCATTATTGCACCGAGACCACCAATAGCACCACCACTATCACCACCTTTAGCTCCTGCCGCAACTATCCTATAAGTACCAGTTCTAGGAACAGTCCATAACTGAATTCCGCTAGTAGCATTAAAATAAGTTGTGCTGTTCAACCAAGGATATGTTGAAGTATTATAAGATGATTTTAAAACTGACAAAGTTGGTCCAAAAATTCCAGAAGTACTTGCATTAGTAAAAGTAAATGCAGTAAATGCCACATTATTGACATAAACTGTTGAAGAAGTTCCAACTATAGTTCCAGTATTACTACCAGTTTTTAAAGTTAATTTAAAATTTTCTTGTGTTTCTTCTGGCAAATCAGTATCAAACGCTGCCAAAGTTTTAGTTATTACATAAGTTCCATTACTTACTGTAGCAATTCCAGTTAGAGAACCATCCACAAAATCTGAAGCATTTACGGTTCCTGTAATCTCATAGTAAAGATTTGAATTATTTTCAATATTAACTACTGTTCCAGAAAATGAAATAGATTCGGATTCATTAATTGATAATGATGTAGGATTTATAGATGCTGATGCATTTTGTGATACAACTGATGCAACATCATAATATAATTGAGTACCATCTTCCACATTTGAAGTATATAATGTATAATTAATTGAATATCCTTCGTTTTTATTATAGATTATAGATCCTGGCATAATATTTTTTAGTTATTTATTCTACAATTGAGACATAAGTTGGATCCAGACCAATTTCATTAATTTCATTATAAACAATCACATTACCATTAATCTGATGCCTCATAAATGTTCCTTGTCCCGGACCAAATAAGACGCCACCAAATTCATCATATATTGGGTCATAAGGAGCAAAGACATTTGCACTTAAAGTAGTATTTGTTGGAGGAACACTATTAAAAGTTGTTGTTTGGGAAGTATATAGCAATGTTCCAACAGTTACAGATGCAGAATTTGAATCGGTTCCTGCTCCACCAGAAATCAGTGGTGATGTTGCGGAAGTTAAATTAGAAATAGCATAACTGAATTTGCCATAATCTCCAATCAAATCTCCGTCAGTAGATAATTTTGCAACCATACCCCTATTTTTACCAATTCCATCATTATAATAACCAGAAATATAAACATAGTTAGTATCAATAGTAATTGAAGTTCCATAATCATTTCCACCACTATCCAAACTACGTTGCCATTGAAGATTTCCTAAAGTATCATATTTTGCAATTATAATATTTGGATTGGTGCCATAATATCCAACAATATAAGAATTACCAGAATTATCGGCAGAAATTGATTTTCCATAATCATTTCCACCACTATCCAAACTACGTTGCCATTTAATAATTCCAGAGTTATCATATTTTGCAATTATAATATTTGGATTGGTGCCATAATATCCAACAATATAAGAATTACCAGAATTATCGGCAGAAATTGAAGTTCCATAGCATGGAGTAGCAGAACTTGTGATTAGTGTATTTTGCCATTGAATATTTCCTGAAGAATTATATCTGGTAACAAAAATCTGAGAGTTGCTTGATACTTTATTATATCCAACACAATGAATATTTTCAGAAGAATCAATATCGATTCCAGTTCCAATCGTATCAGTAGCAAAAAAAATTAAAGCTTTGCTTAATGCAAGAGTTTGTGAAGAATTTAGTTTATAGAGACCTGCAATAAGTCTAGAACTGTTGTCTTCAGTTGCACCCGCAACATAAACATTATTTGAAGAATCAACTGCAATTCCATATCCAATATCACCAGTCTGACCAGCAGTAATATTTTTTTGCCATAGTAGAGTTCCCGCAGAATTGTATTTTGCCACTACCCATAGGGTTGTTGGAAAAGTTGCTTGATTCGAAGTGTTACCAGTTACGTACACATCACCATTAGAATCAGCAACAATCCCATTTCCATAAATATTTACTAATCCTGCTCCAACTGGGCTCGATAATCTACGTTGCCATTGAATAATTCCAGAGTTATCATATTTTAAAACTGACATACCACTGCTGTAAGTATCGGTGTTAGCATATCCACAAGCATAAATATTACCACGATTATCTAATGCAATTGAATTTAAATATAAATTTGAACTATCAAATATACTTTCCGCGAAATTGTAACTTATATTTTCATTAAATTGGAGTGCATTAAAGGTTCCCACTCCACTAACACCAGATTTTGCATAAGTAGGTTCAAGAAAATCAAATGTGCCCACAGATGGAAATTGCCTATTTGGTCCCCAAATAATTCTTACTGCACCAGAGGCACCAAATCCCGAAACATCAGCACCAGTATCCCCAGTAGCACCCCCTCCACCATATTTTCCACCATTACCACCTCTACTTGTACTTGGTCGCTCTTCCCCCGACATACCACCCGATCCACCCGATCCACCGTAACTACCAGTACCACCAGGACCATTCGCCCCTTCTCCGATTACCTCAACACCACCACCACCGGCGCCAGGAAAACTATTTCCTGCCCCACCTCCTGCTGCACCACCGGTTCCTGCAGAACCTACAGCAACACCAGTGCCGCCAGCACCACCAGATCCAGAATATCCACCAGCACCTCCTCCTCCACTACCATTACCAGAAGATAAATTGCCACCAGAACCACCAGAACCACCAGTTCCGACAATTACTGTTCCTCCAGCACCACCAAGACTATTGCCATCAATAGTAATATTATTTCCCCTTTTTCCTCCACCCGCCTCTACAAGTGAAATTACTCCCCTTTTAAGATAACTATTTCCACCATCAAATGCAGTTGAACCAATTCCAGTTGCAGTGGTTGCACCTATTCCCGAAGTTCCAACTCCAACTGTTAATGTTTCACCAGGTGTAACTGAGATTGAATTTACATACGCAAGAGAACCACCTCCACCTGCACCAGCTGAACCACTAAGGCCACCACCACCACCACCTCCAACAGCAACCACACTAATACTAGTAACATCAGTAGGCACAGTCCAACTAAAAGTTCCTGAAGTTATGAAAGAACTTTGCCCTACAGCAATAGTACTATAACCAACTTCATTAAACTCACCAGTAACAATCATTGACCCAAATTGGTCTAATCTTCCTACAACCGGCATAATCTTATCCTGCTACGAAGTCCAAACTATTTGTGGTTGAATTATATTGTATATAGAAGTTGCTTGCTCCTGCAGTTCCACCGAATCTCATCTTACCAGTTGATTGAACTCTAGCATCACCAGAAACATCTACTGCAAAGGATGGTGCCGTAACCGCAACACCAACATTAGAAGACACATAAGCACCACCAGTGACTTGAAGTCTTTGTAATGCGGTTCCTGTAGAAGTTGCTGTTCCTACTAGTACTGGACCGTTGGTGAATGTAGAAATACCAGAAACGCTGAGTGCAGTACCTACTAAGTTAGTACCAGTGATGCTACCAACAAAATATCCATCACCATTGACCCAAAGTTTTGATGTTGGATTTGTGGTTCCAATACCAAGATTACCAGTAAATGGATTAAATACAAGACCTGTAGTGGTTATACCAAATCCAGTAGTAGAACCAGTTCCAGTTACATAGGTAAGGTATTGTGCTTGGTTTGTAGTGTTTGTTGAGATTGATACATTTGCAGTTGCGGTTATTCCAGTAAGTTTAGATCCATCACCATAATAGGTAACAATACCAGTAGTTGCTGTTATTATACCAGAAGAAATCTTAACTGTACCTAGTGTAGAAATACCAGAAACACTTAGTGCAGTACCTACTAAAGAAGTACCAGAGATAGAACCACCAACTAGTTGAGTACCAACATAGAAGTTGGTGGCAGTAACGACACCAGTGAAGTATCCATCACCCAGAACCCAGAGTTTTGATGTTGGATTTGCGGTCCCCAATCCAATATTAAAATTACTATTACCAGTAATCCAAGAATTAGAACCAGAACCAATGTTTAATTGATCTGACCCATATATATCTGGCAATTGAACATTATAACCAATAGCAATATTTCTATTACCAGATTGTTGACTGGATGCTGAACAATACCCAAAGAAGTTATTATAGCATCCACTTGCAATAAGAAGTCCAGAAGCTTTACCAAAGAAGTTGTTGTGACATCCATTATTTTGAAGTCCTGATCTATGACCAAAGAAATTATTATAAGATCCAGTAGTATTAGATTCTGCAACATTATATCCAAAGAAGTTATTATGTTTTCCGGTAGTATTATTCGGTCCCGAGAACGTACCAAGAATGTTATTAAAACATCCAGTAGTATTGTAACGTCCCGCACAAGAACCAAAGAAATTATTATAAGCTCCAGAGGTATTACATTTTCCCGCAAAACAACCTAAGAAGTTATTATTAAATCCATAGGTATTATATCTTCCCGCATAATAACCTAAGTAGTTATTATTATTTCCAGTGGTATTATTACGTCCAGAACCTCTACCAAAGAAGTTATTATTACATCCAGTGGTGTTATAACATCCTGCCCATTGACCAATGAAGTTATTAGCAGATCCAGTAGTATTACATCTTCCCGCAAAATAACCTAAGAAGTTATTGCCAGATCCAGTGGTATTACGAAGTCCTGCTTGATTACCAAAGAAGTTATTATAACATCCACTGGTGTTAGAAAGTCCAGAATTAGCACCAAAAAAGTTATTATAACATCCAGTAGTGTTTGCTCTTCCTGCACAAAGACCTAAGAAATTATTATAATATCCAGTGGTATTGTAACGTCCCGCATCATTACCAAAGAAATTATTGGCACATCCAGTGGTATTGCAGTATCCCGCATAAGGACCAAAGAAATTATTGCAACCTCCACTGGTGTTTGTATATCCTGCAAAATGTCCTAAGAAGTTATTACAAGATCCAGTATTATTTAATCCAGTCCATCTACCTAAGAAGTTATTAGCAGATCCAGTGTTACAGCATCCTGCACTGTCTCCAAAGAAGTTATTATAAGATCCAGTGGTGTTACGCTGTCCTGCTTGATAACCAATGAAGTTATTTTTACATCCGGTAGTGTTAAGGCATCCTGCAAAAGGACCAATGAAATTATTAGAAGATCCAGAAGTATTAGAGCATCCTGCATTCCGACCAAAGAAATTATTATAAGATCCAGTGGTGTTTGCAAATCCTGCACAATTACCAAAGAAGTTATTATAATTTCCAATAGTATTACATTTTCCTGCACTATTACCTAAGAAGTTATTAAAAGATCCACTAGTGTTATATTGTCCTGCAGTCCAACCAAAGAAGTTATTATTACATCCAGTAGTATTCTCGTCTCCCGCCCTACATCCCATAAAGTTATTACAGGATCCAGTGGTGTTTTTTCTTCCAGCAAACATACCAATGAAATTATTATCAACTCCAGTGAGATTTGCACGTCCTGCATTATAACCAAAGAAGTTATTGGAACATCCAAAAGTGTTGGAACATCCTGCATAACAACCAAAGAAGTTATTATATTTTCCAGTGGTGTTTGCAAATCCTGCATAATAACCTAAGAAGTTATTATTAGATCCAGTGGTATTACTACGTCCAGAATTACGACCTAAGAAGTTATTATTAGATCCAGTGGTATTATTACGTCCAGAACTACGACCTAAGAAGTTATTTTGACATCCAGAGGTATTATAACATCCCGAAAATTGACCAAAGAAGTTATTAGCAGATCCAGTGGTACTACATCTTCCCGCCCAATAACCAAAGAAGTTATTATAACATCCACTGGTGTTAGAAAATCCAGAACTAGCACCAAAAAAGTTATTATAACATCCAGTAGTGTTTGCTCTTCCTGCACAAAGACCTAAGAAATTATTATAAGATCCAGTGGTGTTTGCAAATCCTGCTTCAGAACCAGAAAAGAAGTTATGAATACCAGAAGTAGTAAAAGATCCAGTATTAGAGTCGCCAATTCTTATGTTATTATTAGTAAACCTTATTACTCCACCAATATTAAGAGTTGTTGATAGAGTGTTAGTTCCAATGCCCAAATAACCTCTAAATGGATTAAATAACAGACCAGTAGTGGTTACACCAAATCCATTAGTAGAACCAGTTCCAGTTACATAGGTAAGGTATTGTGCTTGGTTTGTGGTGTTTGTAGAGATTGAAACAGTTCCAGTAAGATTAGAACCATCACCATAATAAGTTACAACACCTGTGGTGGCAGTAACAATACCAGAAGAAATCTTAACTGTTCCTAGTGTAGAAATTCCAGAAATACTTAATGCCGTTCCTACTAAATCAGTACCACTAATAGAACCACCAACAAATTCACCATAAGTACTACTAAAAATTCTATTAGCAGTTAATACTCCAACAAAATATCCATCACCATTGACCCAGAGTTTTGATGTTGGATTTGTGGTTCCTAATCCCACATTAAAGGAACTATTACCAGAAATCCAAGAATTAGAACCAGAACCAATGTTTAATTGATCAGAACCAGTGGTATTTGGTAATTGAACATTAAAACCAAGTGCAATATTTCTATCACCAGAAGTTTGAGTACATGCTGCACAATTACCAAAGAAGGTATTGCAAGATCCAGTGTTACAGTATCCCGCATACCCACCAAAGAAGTTATTATATTTTCCAGTGGTGTTACAGAATCCTGCCCTATAACCAATGAAGTTATTTTGATATCCACTGGTGTTGTATTGTCCTGCTTGACCGCCAATAAAGTTATTATAGCATCCAGTAGTGTTGCATCTTGCTGTCCAATAACCAAAGAAGTTATTACCAATTCCAGTAGTGTTTCTTTCTCCTACAAGAGTACCAAAGAAGTTATTACCATATCCAGTAGTGTTTAAGCATCCTGCATCCAGACCTAAGAAGTTATTATAACATCCAGAGGTATTAGATCTTCCTGCATTATTACCAAAGAAGTTATTACAAGATCCAGTGGTGTTGCTTCCTCCTGCACATGCACCAAAGAAGTTATTACCACATCCCGTAGTATTTGCAACACCTGCACAACAACCAAAGAAGTTATTATTACGTCCAGTGGTGTTGCATCTTCCTGCGTCTCTACCAAAGAAGTTATTATAAGATCCAGTAGTGTTTGCTGCTCCTGCAGATTGACCTAAGAAGTTATTAAAAGATCCAGTGGTGTTGCAATATCCTGCATTAATACCAAAGAAGTTATTATTAGATCCAGTTGTGTTAGATTGTCCTGCCTGAGAACCAGCAAAGAAGTTATGAACACCAGAAGTAATAGAACATCCAGTAGTATTATCACCAATTCTTATGTTATTATTAGTAAACCTTATTACTCCACCAATATTAAGAGTCGTTGTTAGAGTATCAGTCCCAATACCAAGTCTTGTGGTAGAAGGATTAAATAACAGATCAGTAGTGGTTACACCAAATCCATTAGTAGAACCAGTTCCAGTTACATAGGTAAGGTATTGTGCTTGGTTAGCAGTATTTGTTGATATTGAAACAGTTCCAGTAAGATTGGAACCATCACCATAATAAGTTACAACACCAGTAGTTGCAGTAACAATACCAGAAGAAATCTTAACTGTTCCTAGTGTAGAAATTCCCGAAACACTTAATGCAGCTCCTACTAAATCAGTACCAGAAATGGCACCACCGACTAGTTGAGTACCAACATAAAAATTAGTGGCAGTAACAACACCACTAAAGTATCCATCACCATTGACCCAGAGTTTTGATGTTGGATTTGTGGTTCCTAATCCCACATTACCACTACTCAAAGTAGTGATAACAGTACCACCAATACCTACAGATAAACCGTTTTTTACTCTAAAATTCTGGTCAGCCAAGGTTCAATATCCCCGTTGGTTTACTTTTAGGTATTTATATTAAATTTTTGTAGCAATGAAGTTAACTGTATAATTTGTTGCTGCCGAACTTGTTGCAGTTACAAGTAATCTTATATTTCCTCCAGATACATCTACATCAAATGTACCCACCGATGTATTATTAAATATTGTACCGTATTCTGAATTATATGCGGTAGTACCATCATGAATTGAAAGTATCTTTGTTATATGATAATTGGTTCCTTGTGTCGCCTGAATTATATATTCTACGGAACGATAGGTAGATGTTGAAAGTCCAGAATGAATTGCAGTTTGTGTTTTAGTTGCAGTTGTTGCAGTAACAGAACCATAAGAAGTAGTTCCATTAATTGAAATATTACCATTAACTTGTAGTTTCTCTGATGGATTTGTGGTTCCAATACCCAGATTACCACTTGAAGGATTGAAAACTAATTTTGTTTGCGATACATATTCGGTAGTAACTGATCCAGAAGTTGCATCAGTGAAGAGTAAATATCTGGGAGCATTTGTACTAAAATCATCATTAATTGCAATGCCACTAATTGCACCAGATGCCGTTACTGGTTGCCAACTCCATCCACCAGAACCATTTGCAGTTAGAACACGATTAGAACTACCAGAACTATCATTAATATCATATATTCCACCAGTAATTTTTATATCACCCCGAACATGAAGTTTTCTGTCCGGATTTGTGGTTCCGATACCCAGTCTACCGTTAGAAGGAATGAAAACTAGAGCATTGTCGCCAGTAGTAGCGATACCAACTGAACTTACACCAGCACTATTTGCCAGTGTTGGATATACCGGATCTCCAGTCAACTGTTGGAATTCTACTGTAACTCCACTTACTCCAGTTAATTTTGATCCATCACCATAATAAGTTACAATACCGGAGGTAGCAGTAACAATACCAGAAGAAATCTGAACAGTTCCTAGTGTAGAAATACCAGAAATACTTAATGCCGTTCCTACAAGATTATCAGATACTCGGATACTTGCTATTCCAGTTCCACCATTAGTTGCGGTAATATTACTACCAAAGATATCAAGTGTAGTAATATTAGTAAAAGAAGTTACACCTTCATCTCTTACCGTGATACCACTGATTGCACCACCAGTTCCAACAAGAGGTCCCCATTTTGGTTTATTGGTTCCAGTATCATAAATTAAGATTTGATCTGCAACTACTGGAGCACTTAAGAAAGATGTGATTCCAGGTGCATTCTGATAAGGCAATGATCCAGTATTTCCAGCACCAAGATTAGTTGCAGTTGAAGCAAGACCAACACTACCAACAAATTTAGTGGCAGTTATCACACCAGTGGCATTAATATCTCTTACGACTGCTAAATCATTTTCTGTGAATTGAACTGATCCAGCAGCAAGACGAGTTCCACTTGGGAATTGAGTAGATCCAATACCAACACCATAGTTGAATAACCAAGCATCAGTACCCAATCCAGTCCAAGAACCAGACTTCAACCACATAATTTGCTTATATGTGGTTGG
>Ga0304730_1000521_pt1 | contig 33418 bp, 64 predicted proteins | sample M_130628_MF_Meta_FD_190474 | JGI IMG/M metagenome (GOLD analysis project Ga0304730, IMG submission 190474) | Freshwater microbial communities from Lake Montjoie, Canada to study carbon cycling - M_130628_MF_MetaG (v2) (version 2) | ecosystem: Environmental > Aquatic > Freshwater > Lake | place...
AATATTACACTATTAAATATTATCTCGTCAGATACTATATTTGAATCTATATTTAATGCATTTTCAGAAACTAAATCAAAATTATAAACACAATTCAAATCTACAACTCCAACTAAATCTATTCTCAAATCAACATCACTTGAACCAACCACTAAAGAATTGATATTCAATGTATTTGATTCTAATTGATAGTCTGAAAACTTTTTAAATCCTGAAGTATGATTTAAATTACTTACAACGTCATTCCAATCATCATAGTTTACCTTTGATTTAAGTGAATAAGAAAAATTTTGATAATAAAAACTATCTTGAATTCTTTGTGAAGTTTCATTCAATATACCAGCATCATAAGACCATCCACCATAAACTTTTGAAAATGAATCTAGTTTATAATCAAATTCAAATCCCTGTGATTGAGTTATTAGTGCTTGGGCACCAGAAGATTTTCCTAATAAAATTTGACCTTCTTCAAAATCATCTGTAGTTTCAATTATTGCATATTCTGTTATTGGATCAAATCTAAACATTTTCCCAAAATTGTCATTTGAAAGAGTTGTAACTTCTTCTCCCAAATAAAAAATATTTTTCTTCAATTTTAAATTAAATATTGGAAAATATTTTTCTGGTACTACTACTCCCGAAGATTCCACTGAAACAAAAATTCCTGGACTTTCGCCTTCTGATAAAAATTGACTCAAATTGTACGTAATATTTGCTGTTAATCCACCATAATTGGGATTTACATTTGTAATAGTAAAAAGTTCATAATTATAATTTTCTGAATTATATCCTCTTGCTGTAGTACCAGTACCAATAGAAACACCTTCTACAATAATTTTATCATTTATTGAAAATGGGAATCCAAAAACTGTAGTAAATCCAACAGACAATGTTAATGTTACATCTTTAGTAGATGAATTGTAAGATATACTTGATATGCCAACTCCATTACAATTTTGAATTGGTAAAATTGTTGGAATTATTTGAAATAATCCTTTTGTATTTTTTAATATAGATACTGAACTATCAGATACGTTATATCTAAGATCTACATCATTTATTCTATTTTTAGTTTTTCCATCAATAACTATTAATTTTGGCGCAATAGCATATCCAATTCCAGAAGAAGTAATTCCAATATTATCAAATGAAGATAGTGGTTCTAATTTTAAAATTTTCGGAATTCTAAAAGTTGGCCTCATAGTAAAGTCTGTTGGATAATCAAATCCTATATTCTTTATTTGTGTACTTTTAATTGCACCAATAGAAGAACTTTGCAAATCTAAAATCGCACCGATACCATTATTAGTAATAATTGAAGATATTCCTGGTAGAATATCAAAATTATAACCACCACTGATAATATCCACAGAATTTATTGGTCCAGATACATTTACAGAATCTGTAATATAATTTATTTCAGAATTTTCACTTGTATATGATATTTCTTCTGGATATGCCTCCAAATTATATGTGAAGGTGCTTCCAGTTGAAACTAAAATTTCATGATCTCCATTATAAAAACTATCTCTAACAAAAATACTATTATTTCCAAATACTTCATTATCTGTTACTATTTCTTTTTTAATTTCTGGTATTGAAATGAGATTTGTTGGATTTAATTTATAATATAATAATTCTGGTGTATTTTCATTTACAGTAACCGATACTTGAGCATTGGTAGAAACCCCAATAATCCCTTGCTTTTGAATTGTAATAAGATTGTCTTCTATTTTTTCATATTTTTTATTAAAATTTGAGGCAACAAATAAGTTAAAATCAAAAGATGAAACAGATAAAGTTTCTTGAGCATGAGATAATGAAGAATCTGAAAGATCAAAAATTAATTTAGAATTTCTATACGCTTCTATTGTGGGATTAATTAAAGATAATAACCCATCAGATGAACTTGTTATATTAATCGTTGAAGGTTTTAAACTAGTTGAATCATAAAAAGTGTTTGAAAGTCTAATATTATCTCTATCTACCACATTAATATAATAAATTTTATTATTTTCTAATCCACCAGAAGGAAAATCAGCAGTATGAATTACTTTTTGTCCACCTAAAAGTTTATGTCTTACAATAGTTATAGTATTTGTAGTAGTATTGATTCCTGCAGATGAAAATGATTTAGATCCTATTGTCGTCCTTCTATTATAATCATTATATTTTACTATAAAAGTTTTTGATATTTTCGGATTTACTTTAATAGTAACAAAGTCTTTATTTGACAGTCCATGTGTTTCTGCAGTGGAAACTGTCACAATATTTTTATCAATTCTTCCAGTTAAAATTTCTGGGTAATTTACTTTAAAACTATGATAAAAACCGGTACCAATACCACTAAAATGAAGTGTACTTATGTTTTGTGTAGTTGAAGCAATTCCAACAATTGTTCCAGTAGTTCCAATACCAACTTTAACTGTTGATATTCCTATTAGGTCTGAAGTTATTTTTGCAACATAGAATATTGTGTTATTTGATATTGAAGTCGTTCCAATTCCAGATGTGAATGTCTGTATAGTACTTCCACCATTAGAATTGTAAAGCAAACTGTCTCCGGTTTCTAAATTATGACTTGGAATATAAATTGTTTTTGTTGGTATAAAAATTTCTGTCAGTCCGGCACCAGGATTTGAAAATTTTATAGTTGTACCAATCCCAACTCCAGAAATAGTTCCTAGTCCTAAAGATTCTAAAGGATTGAAATAAATTTCTACATTTTTTAAGTTTAAAAAAGAAGTTCTATACCCAACATTCACATTGAATTTTCTTGAGATTTCATATACTGGAGTATTTGAAGTATGGGCAGACCCAATTGTTCCATCAATTTCTCTTAATATTCTAATTCTAGATGAAAGTACATCAACATTTAAAACTTTTACTTTTTCTTGATCAATTTGTAAAATATCGTTTTCTCTAACATCTGGATATAGTAAACTACCTTTAACTGAAATATAAGTAACTATCCCAGTCACTCCAGTAGATGATATTCCTATAGTCGTTGTTCCTATTCCCGACAATAAAAAATTATTTGTAGATACACCTATTTTGTAAAACCCTTCTACAAATGATGCTGATGTGCTTAATCCAGATATTTCAATTGTATCAAAATTGTTTAATTTGTGAGGAGAAGATGAGAATCCAATAAAATTTCCTCCTCCACCTATAGGATAAAATTCTACGTTTGTAATACTAGTACTTGAAACACTGACAGAATTTATTTCTTTTCCTGAAATTTTTGATACTTTAGATTTAAATCCGCCACTCCCGATATTTGTTACATCTAATACTAATTCATCACCAACCTTATAATTTATTCCCCCTGATGTAATACCAACACCTTCAATTGATCCAACATCTACTGTTTTTACTTCAGATATTTGCTCTTTCAATTTATTTGGAAAAATCATATACTCATAATAACTATTTTTTTTATTAAAGTTATATGAATAAGAATTCCTCAACCAAGTATTATCATTTAGATTATATTCGTCTTGATTCGAATTTGGATTGAAATTAAATGAATTGGGTTTTGATGAATAATTTTTTCCTATCAAATATGGAAACTTTGGTTTTCTAAACCCATTAAAAATACCACCACTATCTAAAGTAGGTTCAAAAGTTGCAAAATAAGCATAAGTACCATTTGGAAAATCTGGTGTTTTGCAAAATCTTCCATTATTTTCATCTAAAACAGTTTCATCATCTGATGGAAAATATTTAAAGTCCTCAACAAAAAACTCTGGAGGGAGTAATGGTCTATTGGAATCTAAAGATAAAATATATCCAGATTTCATTCTAGCAACATTACCACCTTTTTTTGTTATATAACCATAAGGTCCATAAATGGGGTTTCCATCATAAGCCCACCCTATTATTGGTGAATGATTGAGAGAATCAATTTCTCTCCCTATTCCATTAAGTTGTTGTAAATCAGTTTCTAAATATTTTGGAATCCCTGAAGAATCTGTAGAATAAGATGTTTTCCTAAGTTCTCTAGGAGCATATAAATGACAGTATTCCAATCCATAATTTTTATTAATATTAGTATAAATTACACCATCATCATCATTGAGAACATCAAAATATTTTTTAAATAAATTAACGTTCCAAGATTTTATATTGGATATAAATTTTGCTCCAGATCCAGAAGAAATAACTTTTATACTTGTTAAATTCTGAAGATATTCAATTCCAGAACTTACAACTTTTACTGATGTTATTTTACCATTAGTTAAAATTGCAGTCAATACACAACCTGACCCATTCCCATCTACTATAAGTTCTGGTGGTGACGTATATAAATCTCCTCCATCATTAATTAAAATTTCTATAATTTTTCCATTAACAACAATTGGATATAAAACTGCACCAGAACCACTTGTTACTTCAATTTCTGGTTCTCTTTTATAATTAATAATATCAGAAGATCCATATTGTGTTCCTTTATTTGTCAAATGAACAGAAGTTATTTCACCTTGAAAAATTGGTTGCACCTTACATTTAAATTCATCAGTTGAAACTGATGAAATTCCTATATTTCCAATTACTTCTACTGTTATTTCAGGATAATTAAATATGTGAGTACCAAGACCAACACTTTCAATATTTACATATTGTTTTGTTTCATAAAAAAAACTTTGATTATTTGATGATGGTCCTATGTTTGATAGTTTAAAACTATCTTTATCAATTCTTGTAACGTAATATTGACTTGTGGTTGATATTCCTGAAGCAGCTGATCCATCAACGGAATATGTCAATAACTCTCCGGATTTATAATCATGATCAACAATTCGTATTAAATCAAGAGATGTAATAATTCCTACAGGTGAACAAGTTCTCTTTTTATTTTCATAATCTATTCCAGGATTTATTACTGTGATCTTACTTACTATTTTTTTCTTATTATATGCTTCAAAAGTATGATTTCCTTTACCATATGAAATCAAAGGTACTGTATTAATTCCTAAAATAGAATCATTTGAAGTTTTATACAACTTTATCGTAGTTGGATTTTGGACCGAGACATAATAACTTGAATCAGTTGTCAATCCAGATATTGCTTTTTGTGAAAAAGTTTTATAAATTAATAGTTCGTTATTTCTAAATTTGTGGTATGTTGAAAATCCTATAGTATTATTTGATATATTAACTAATGCTGACTTTTCTTCTGAGTTGAATGATACTTGATGTAACGTATCAGTTAATATTACTTCTGCTGTGGCATCTCTTCCGTTGCCTCCAGATATTTTTATTGTGGGAGTTTCTAAATAATCGAATCCTTGGTTTATAATTTTTATTTCTTTTAAATTTCCTTTCACTGCCACATATCCAGTGGCACCAATTCCAATAGAATCTCTAATTATTAATTGTGGAAGATTTATAATATCATATTCTTCTCCACCAGCAACAACATTTATATTTTCAATATTTCCATAATAAATTGAATCTATTGATTTGTAATTTAAAATTTCTACTCCATTTATCAATATTCCAGTTTGTCCCGGATTTGTGGGATATAAATTACCATCGTTTATAGGAGGAGAAATTTCTCTCAAAAGTTTTTGATTTGCTAAAGATTTTCCTTTAAAATACAATAATTCAAGTTTATTATTAACTACATTTTTATCCGAAGATAATCTAACATAAATTTCATTGAAAATATTTGATCTACTTCTAGACAATTTAATATCATTTTGATTTATTCTTTTAACATAATAAATCCCCTCTTCAAATAGAGAACTTAAAACTGTATCACCATCTTTTTCTGGAGTATAATAAACAGCATCACCAGTATATAATCCATGATCTGAATTTATTGTTATTTTAAAAATTTCACTCTCAGGAAATATACCATTTAAACTATATGATAATAGTTGGGTATTAATTGGTTTTGAATAATATGGAATAGATGAAGAAGAAACTAATATCCTATTATCAAGTTTATATACATTTTGAACATTTGCATCAATTGTATTGATATTATATTTTGTTGAAACTGCTTTTGTTCTATTTCTTTTTAAAATAAATTTAGAATTTAAGTTTATATTAAATTGTCCATCACAATCAAAAACTTTATCACTTAAAATATTTTTTATACTCAATTTATATATTGACCCATCAGAACCTTTGATTTCTATTGAATCACCTATTCTAAATACGTGAGAATCAAATAAAATAATACGATAAGTTCCTGGAAGTTGAGAATTGATTTTTTCAACTTCAAATGATGGGGATGTATTGAAATACCAATTGTTTGATAGTTTATCTTTTAAACTTATACCTAAAGTTTTTATTTTAAGTTTTTCTCCGACAGCATGATAATATGAATCATAGTTTATATTTAGAGAATTTAAAACTGATCGTATTTTAACTGTTATTAAATTTGAGGTTCCAATCCCAACATAAGCATATGCAAAAGTATTAATATCAATTGAAGTATTATCTGATATAGTTGCTGTTATCCCAGAACAATTTGAAAATTGTGTGAAAGTTTTTGACTCATAATTAATAATACCAGATTCTCCATTTGGGTATGTTAAAGACAATTCTCCACTTAAAGGAAACCCTAGAGTAGAATCTACATCAATGTAAGTTTGTCCTATTAAAACTTCTCCGATTATTTTTGTTTTTGGATGAACTGAAAATTTTCCATAAATTGCACCATCAACTGCAATATCTCTATCATATCCAGAATCTAAACTTATTTCATAGTAACTTATCGTACCAATTCCGGAATTTACTTTTTCCACTTTTGTTACTGGTGAAAATGCTTTTGTTATATTAAAGTATGAATCCTGACGAAGAGTTAGATTTTCCAATTCAAATGGATTTCCAGATACACTTTCAACAACTAAATTATTTGTTATTTTATAACCAGCATCTGATGGTCTAAATAAGAACTCTCTTGGTTTTATTACTTCAACATTTTCCCCATAAAGGGCTAAGAATAGAATTTTAAATGATTGGTCAGTTCCCTTAGATGAATAAAAATCTTTTGATTGTTTAATAAAAATATTTTGATCTAAAGAAAAATCATCACTTGGTCCACCAGGAAATCTTTGTACTTTTTTAGTTACCAAATTTCTTTCATCAAATCCTGGCAGAAATTGTTTTTTTATTTTACTTAAAAATTCTTTCAAAAATAAAACACTCAAATTCTCTACGTTATCTCCAGAATTATGCTCTTCTGATATTGAAGACTCAAAAAGTAATGATTCTGGGTTTCCAATTTTTTTATATGAAGTTATTCCAGAAAATCCTCTTATACAATTTAAAAAAGAATATTTGTCTTTATTTTTATACGTAATTATTTCATCATTTATTTTAAAAAGTCCATAAGAATCCGGAAAATCATCTGTTGTTCCAAAATCTGCATCAATATTAATTGTAGTATCATCAAAAGAAATATTACCGTTTAATTTGATATTTTGATTAAAATTGGTATTTTCATTTAGTTTTATATAACGATCAATATTTTGTATTAAATCAGCAGGGGCCCCCTGATACTCTTGCCCAATATAATATTGCGATAAAAATTCTAAAATAAGAGGAAATTCTTCTCTTACATATTCTGGAAGTTGATTTTTAACAATGTTATTGAATTGAACTCTTTTTTCTGTCATTTTATTATAATCTTACTAAATTGTCATTACTATAACTTGAGGATACTGTGTAATTAGAAGCTGAAAAATCCAATCCTGATGAGATTGAATCTTGAATCATTTCAAAATTGCTCTTACTTATATCTAGTCTTAAATATAAATCTTGTTTTCCAATCACATCATTGGAATGTGGAATTGCTGCTATTTCTATAATTTCTCGTCCATCTTTAAATTTTGCAGAAATTATATTAATAGTATTTAACGTTATAACTCCGTTTTTATAATCAACAGTCCCAGCATTTTGATTTTCTATAACAAAATCTTTAGATGCTGGTGAAGGTAAACTAAAAATAAAAATATTTCCTTTTGTAGAATCATTACTATCGACAATATCTGTAAAATATACATCTTTAATTTGATTTCTTATTCTTGCTTTAAAAGATGTTGTTTTAATATTAAATTGAGATGCCTTTATGTGAAATTCATTGCCAAAACCTATTTGATACTCAACAAAGGAATTTGCAACAATTCTCAAGTCTCTTCTCATTTGAACAGTTGTTATATTTGAAGTTATTGATGGATCACTTTGATCTATAACTTTTAAAAATTTACTATATTTAAATTTGGCCCCATACTTATTTAACTCGCTAGATTCCGCATATTTTTCTATATTTGAGTTTATAATGCTTTTTACATATGCAGAATTTGGTGCCAAATTTGTATTGTAATATATTTTCGAATCTACCTCAACTTCAAGATATTTTAAATCTAATATTTCAGGAACAATACCTGCAACAGCATATTTTTTAAGTTTATTTTTAATATTTTCTTTAATTAAATTGGGTATAAAATCACCATTTCTTGGTTTAATGCTTATAAAGACTTTTCCATATTGTGGAGGAGATAAATCTTCACCACCAAAAACTGTCAACGATTCTGTTTCTGGATATATGCGAGAAGGTATTAAAGATTCATAGTCACTAACAGTCAATGCTCTATTGTAAGAAGAATAAACTTTTGGTGCATATTTTTTAATAGACTCCACAGACTCAATTACTTCACCACCACTTGAATTTGTATTTGCTGATATTAAAGATATTCCAGAAGTTATATTAATAAAATCATTATTTTTAATATATGTCAACCTTCCGCTGAATAGAAATTGATTTATTCCATTTGCTAAATTGCCATTATTTACAATATATTCAATTTCAATTTCATCACCATCTTCAAGTTTTCTACCAAAAATTCCATCGGGAAAAAGTAATTCATATCTTTCATCTTCAATTTCTTGAATAAAATAAATTCTAGATTCTGAATTGAGATCAAATAAATCGTTTTTTAATTGATATTTTACTCTCGATCCATCTTCCAATACAAAAACATTTATATGTTGTGTGTCAATTCCAGAATTAGGAATAATAAATCTTTGATTTGGATTAAAAGAACTTACAGTAAAATTTGTAGATAACAAATTTCCTTCATACACTAAAATATTATCAAATGATGCAATATTATCAAATACTGGAACAGTTATATCATTTAATATTGAAAAAATAAATGAGGAATTTCCAAAAGATCCTGAAGACGAGGCAACTGGACCTTTGTTTAGAATCAATGATGATGGTTTTAGAGTTTCACTTGAAGTGTCTACAAAAAAGGAAATATTAGCTTCTGCAGATTTTTTTGATCTTGGTACATATCCAATATTTCTTGCAAGTGCTACTACATTTTCTCTAAGAGTTGCACTATCAATAAAAACTTCATTAGTTACCATATTGGCATTGTATGAAGTGATATAAGTGTTGTATGCTAATACATCCAAAATTGTAGATAAATTTGAACCATCAAAATCATAATCTGTAAAATTCGAATTTGATCTTAAATAATCTTTGAGAGTAGTTTTTATCTGGTCAAAATCCAGATTTGAAAAATTTACTAATGACATTTTTACCTAGTAGGTTGCAAGACGAACTCTAATTGTTGCGTAGACACATCAGCACCAATAATTTTATAAATTATAGTTACATTAAATTCGTTATTATCATAGTTAGGATTTGTTTTAACTTCAATCAATTCAACTCTTGGTTCATAATTTAAAATTGAATTTTCGATTTCATCCTGAATAATAGATGCCGATATATCGTCAACATTTTCAAATAAAGACTTACTTACTCTAGAACCAAAATTTTCATTAAAAAATTTCTCTCCTGGTACAGTAAATACAATATTTCGAATTGAACGTGCAATTGCGCTTTCATTTTTAAGGGTAATCAAGTCACTACTCAAAGGATTACTCTGAAAAGTCATACTAATATCTTTAAAACCTTGACTTACCCTTTCTAAAGGCATTTAATGCTCTGAATCTATCTTATTTATTATAGTTTTTTGACTCATATAATGGTTCTGCTCCATATTCCCAATCATCATAGTCATCATCGTTACGAATTTTCTCATGAAGTTCGTTTTGAGTCACAAAATCATGTTTTTTTGGTGTTAAATCGTCATTTGCAATCTCACGAAGCATTTTTGGTGGTGTTACCATGTAATCTGTGATTAATTTTGTAGTTCCCCACACTTCTTTCATGTAATCCTTGTCTCTATCCGAGGGTTGTCCCATTTTTTTGCTCCTGATTGGTTAAATCAGAACTTTTTACGGGGTTGCTATCCCTAATTTCCGTTACTTCGTACATAAAATCATCTGATGTTTCAATTTTACGAAGATTTTCAACAGAATATTCAGTCATATCGATTTCATACCCTGGATTTTTGGTAATTCTATTGCGTGTCCATGCATCGTCATACCATAAAATTTTATTATTTGGATATGCATAGAAGTTTCCATTATCCATCTTGAAAAAATGAGCACATTTATGCTCTGGTGTCTCACTAAAGTTCGTGTTCAAAGTAGATTTTGATTCCCATGACCAATCTAAAGTAAACATATAAGTTCCTTCATTCTTTTTGCCCTTATAGTTGATAAGTTCAGCACGTAAGTTAGCCAATCTTGAACGTACCTGAACATCAATATAAGGAGAAAAGCAATCCCACCACATACACTCTTCTAATTCTGAAACTGGAGCATCTGGTTTCCAACAAAATGCATGAATTGGTCTGCGAGTCCAGTTGACCCCATTCTCTAGAAACGCCTCAAAGAGGGGTACATGCTTCTCTAAGGATGCTACAGAGTGTATGTCACACAAAGTTACATCTCCATTCCTTTTTTTATGATTATAAAGAAACTCATTACGAATATAACAAGTAAAAGTTGGAAGATTGTGATTTAGGTAAGACATTTTTAGACTTTCATGGTTTTTTATGGTTCAATTCAAACTTCCTGCGAGAGACGAGAGCGCCTCTCATAAGTATCTATAAGGTCACACAAGCAATAAAAAGGCACCTCATAACGAGATGCCCTGAAAGATTATTTACCCTGTCCTCTACGAGGTTTTCGTGCGTTGTTTCTGCTCGTTGCAGTATACTTTGTGTGTTTCCCATTTCCCTGTCGAGTATTCTTGGGATGAGACTCAACACCATCTGAACCACTCAGTGATTTACGATTTGCTGCCATATAATTATCCTATATTAAATAATACGAGTCTTTTCATGTCCGACACGAATGCGAGGATCGCACCAAATATCGAATCCCTTTTCAATTGCATCAAGACAGAATGAGACATCCTCGCCACACATGTCCTGGACCGCACCAGATTCAAAGACTTGCATCTTAGGTGCAAACCAAGGGTATTCAAGGTTTTCAAATACACCTTTCTTAATCAATACCCAACCAAATCCTGTATAGTCAACAGTAAAGGGCTTACGACGCTTTGAGATACTATCAACAGTTTCATGATTCATAACTCCACCATTCTTGCGGAAGTCATCTTCTTCTAACCAATGTGCGACAGATGTTGTGTGCCCATCTTCCGTGGCATACCATCCACCAACGATTTCTTTTTCTTCACCTTCAGCATTGAGTGCCATATCACAAAGTTGCCAAAACTTATTTGTATCAAAAACAATGTCAGAGTCAATCCATAGTTGATAGTCATATTGCAATTTTCCATCCCACGGAATTTGCTTAGGACCTCTTAATACATTTGCACCTAAACATTTACAACGTGCAAAGTTTACCATTGATGAGTAATCTTGTGAGATCTGAATACTCATTCCATTTTGTACAATATCAAAACAAAGTTGTACAAATGCCTTGAGAAATATAAAAGAGCATCCACGTCCTGGAAGACAGAATACTATACTCTTTCCTTTCATTCTTTCTTTAATTGCACCATAGTCCCAATCTTCTGTTGGTGCTGATGTCCTTGGTGCTGATGCTTTTACAGTGAATCCTTTTGCCATAAAAATTTAGTCAACCTTCATTTCAATTTTAACAGTTTATATAGGTATTGTCAATATGGAAAATTAATGTGAAGAATTTAAAATAATTTCTTTATTTAAAGAAAGTTCTTCATATGATAAATCTTGAATACAATAGTCAGTTTTAATAATACCAACCATACCTTTTATAGTTTTCCACGTAGTATGAAATTCCTCTTCTTTAATTGAGTGAAATAAACATTTATCCTTTGCATATATGTGATATATTTTTTCAGTATTATACATTATTTTTACTGGGGGATTTTTTTGTCATGATTTATTTCACAACAGCATTATATATGAGAACTAATAAAAATCCAAGAGGTATAAAGAATGTTTGTTTTGGGTACCTAATCATCCATCCTGCAAGAACTACTCTAAAGAAGTTCCAATAGGGCGATCTTCTTCTGAAATTAGTTTTATGCGTTCTCATTTCTGGGAGAATTTTTTATATGAGAGTGATACATAGATCGAAAAAGACATACAGTGTAGGTTAGGGTAGTGGAGGGTTTTTATATACGCAACGCCGCCATCAACGCCCAACCGACGCCCCATAAACACTGCCCCCATCACTAAGTATAACACTGCTGCCCCACGGTGTCAACACATCGCTCACGCTCTGTCTAACGACCTAGGGGCACACAGTTGCTAACTATCAGATTGCAAACACCTCAGCACAACTATCAATATTATCCTCAACAATGCTCTCTACAAGCATATCAAGAATCGTCAAGATTTCGGTGGCAGTGTTACCTTGTGCCAACAAAGAAAGAATCACAGACTTAGACATAATAACAAAAGAAAGTTGAGTTAACTGTTTGAGTGGTGAGTGTCTTTATAGAGGCGCATCTCATTCCTCTTGATTGTTACTTAGAAATCGAACACATCAGAGTTAAGTTGTACCACATTCACCTTAGGAGAATTGAACTTAACTCCATCCTTTGTTTCAGTCACTCCATACTCATCATAGAGACACTTTACCAGAGTTTCGTAATCACCACAATCTTGTGCTAAGTTATACAAACTCTCATCATTGTTTATCCACAATGCAACGTTCCAGGTTTCATAGTTGTTCCACCCATTGTAACTAATATCAAGAGCATTGAGTTGATAGGTTGCAGAGGTCATCTTGGTTTGGGTAGTGGTCATACTATAGGGACACTTTCAGGGGCCCATAACATGTAAGAAACTCTAAGTATTCATAGATACTAAAAAATCTCCCGATATCTGATAGTATTCTCCCCTAATAGTTTATACCCTTTAACTGTCTTATTTGGTGCTCGCGTGTTGTTTGTTTTGTATAGGGTTGATATATCGACTTTATTTTCTTTACACCACTGAGTTATATTGAATACAGTACACACTTTGTTAGTTTTTACGTGCAGAATATCAAAGTACTTTGCTAACGAATATTCAGCATTATATTGTCTATTGCACCACTCTAAGTTGCTTACGTGATTATTAGAAACATCCTCATCAATATGATTAACCTCTAAAAGATTGTATGGATTTTCGATGTAAGTTTCTGCTACTAATCTGTGCAGTTTATAGTTCTTTCCTTTTATTGGCATATCATACCTACCATCAGTTCTTAAACTTGATTTTTTTAGGTAAGGATTTGATGTATAGTCAATATAGCTATCTACACCTCTACCATTAAGTTTACCGCGAGTTTTCCAATAACTCCACACCTGGCCATCTTCTGTAATAAAGTAACCAGAATGCTTGGGGTGTTCTTTCATTTTTTTCTGTGTTGGGGGTATACTATTTATAAGAATGTTGGGGTCTTAAATCAAGACTATTGCCCCCAACATTCTTGACTGCCCCAATATTCCTTACATACTAAAACTGTCGGGTGTACTTAAGTCCTCTACATATGCCTCACAGTGTTCTGCTGGTTCTAACTTAAATACTTTTGCCCAGTCCATATTGTGTGGGTCAAAGTCATTCAGAACATCAAGTTCCAGTGTCACTCTATACTTTTGCTTCTGTGCTTGGGAATACGCAACCGACATAATAGTGCTCCATTTATGTATGTGTACAGTATAAGATACCTGTCGTTCATTGTCAAGTACCTTGGGGGTATTTATAAGGTATTAGTGTGTTTTTCAGAGTATTTGTGAGATTTTGTAATGCTGGTGGGGAGAAATATTCGGGGGGTTGACATTCCTGGGTGTTTGTGATAGAATGCTCGCTAAGATAACAAGGATTCTGAGCATTTATAAGAGCATCAAAATATCATACAATTCACCAAAGTATCATACATTCATCAACATATAAGAACATCACAAATACACATTACGAATACTTATCCTAATCAACACAAACACGTCATAATGATTAATAATACCTTTTTTAATTGATTTTAATTCATATTAACATTATTTTGATACGAATTCGTATTAATAAGCATAAAAAAGAGAGGAGATTACCAGTCTCCTCTTATTAACCAACCCACCTACATTTAGAAATTATCTATACTTTACAGAGTGACTTTAGTTGAAAAGATGAGGCAAACTCCTTCCTCTTTAAGTGTTATACCATCACTCCATAGAATATATTTTTAATCACTCTACCATCACATTTCTTTTCGTGCAATATTTCACCAGTGCGCCAATTCTTGGTGCACCACATCAAATCTCCCTTGTAATTATAGTAGTGATTTGAATAATGAATATTATATGATGAAACTTCTTTGATATAAAATTGATAGAGAGTATTAAAGAACTTTTGATAACGTTCTTCAATACAATACAATCCTCTCACTGGACGATGTAATTGTATTTCTAGAAACTTACAGAGGGCACGAATGTTTTTGACACAAAATGCACCATCACTATTAGAGGTTCCTTGATACTTCAAACGTAATGCTTTTACTGGAATCAATTTACGGTTTTCAATCTCAATACTATCAGGAAGATTCTCATAACCAAAGAAAGCAGGATGAAAGATTTCGTTGTCAAGTGTCATTTGATTGATTGGGGATTCGAGAGCATCAACTGGTAAAACATTTTTCCTCTAAATGATACTAACTGTAAGAGTAACCTACTGATTGTAACTTGTCAAAGATAGTATCAATCTCAGGGTCATACTCTTCCTTTGACCTATTAGCAACCTCTTCTAAGTAATAGAGAATTACTGATATCTCATTCTCGGTGAGTGAAACATTGTGCAGTGTGTCAAGTGTCATTTGATTTGATTGATTAGGGATTCGAGAGCATCAACTTGTAGACCTTTCTTTTTCATTAGATAGTAACCTTGCAACATTCGTTCGTTACTATTTCTATTTGGTATCTTACCCTCTGGTGGTAATAATGGGTCACCCATCTTTCTTGGTTTACCTGGTTTTCTTCTCCACCACTTTTTTTCTTCATCTAACTCAACTGGTAGAGTTACTGTCCAACTTCTTACTTTGTGTGTGAGGTTCATAATAACTTAAAGAGTAACTGTTTGTTTGTCAGGATTAAAAGTAACCTCAGTTAATACATCAAACTCCTCAGTCATCTTAACATAATTCCATTCTCCTTCATTCTCACCTACCTGATAGATGTGAATGAAATTATCAGAATCAGTTTTGACATAACAACCAAGGTCAAAATTGTTCTCGTCTAAAACATAATTCGCTGAAAGAAGTGCTTGTTGAAATGTCATTTGAGTTTGATAAGTGTGTGGTAAGATGTTTTACTTAAACTCATGCAAGTCGCATCGATGAGAAGAAAGGAACTGGTGCAAGTCCTCCTGAGGTCATAACATTTACGAACCAAGTCTTTTTGTTTGCGAATACACTTTCACCAGATAATCCATGCTCAGAAAGTATTGCATTGATTCTTGACTTGGTAGTGTTTGATTGATACCCACCATCAAACAAACGAATGAATGAGTTGCTTACCTCAGCAATCTTATTGCCATGAAGATAAACATAAGAAACTCCATCTAATGTTTGAACTTCAGTATTAGCAGATTTGAAGTGAGTGTTGTTGCTGATTGCATCATTCATCAGGGATTCGATTTTTCTCATTTTGGTTTGGTTTAGGTTTGGTGTCTACACTATAGGGACACTTTCAGGGGCCCAGGATTTAATACTTTTCTTAAATAATACTTTAGATGATTCTATTGTATCATAATTCAGCATAAGAATGATTCTCAATATAATCCCATGCGACTTCTGTTGCATCCTTACGGGAGAAGAACTTACCTTTGATTGTTAATGATTTGTAGTGATGACGGATAATACCATCAGAGGGTATTGTGCTGTTTTTATATACCCAAACATTGTAACCTTTCATTCCTTTGTTGACCTTAAAAGGTGCAGGATTGTTACCTTTGATAATCATTTTGTTTGAGAAAGTGAAACTTCAGTAATGTTTAGATCTGATTTTAACAGTCGATTGATTAACTTTTTTCTGTTAGAGTTCTTTGTTAAATCAATATCAACTCCAAGGTCGATAGCAATCTCTTGAGAAAGTCTATCATCATAAGAGAACTTAACAAATACAGTTGATGTCATTTTGTTTGATTAGTAGTTAGAAACAACAGAATGAATAGTTCCAGTTGAAGTGTATACTAAGTGAACATCGCAAGAGTATTCTTCAGAGAGAGAATATGCAATATCAATGGCACGATCTATATCAGTGGTTTCATTCTCCCAAGGAGCAGAAGTACAGCGGATTGAAAGTTGCATTTGGTTTGAGTGAGTGGTTATACTATAAGGACACTTTCAGGGGCCCAGAGATAGTTACTTTACTTAAATGTTACATTAACTCCTATGACTTTAGCAGTTGGGTTACGTGCAAGTGCCGTAACTTTTGCGTCTTGATTGTTATTGGCATGTACTTCCTCGGTGAATACTTTGCCACCAATATACAACTTAACTTCATACTTCATGAGAAAACCTTTGGTAAACCAGCAACAATTAAGAAAGATAAAAGAGCAACAATATCCCAACACTTATGGCGAATCATATAAGGAATGGCAAGAGAATTGCCCACCAGATATAGTCGGCATCCTAAAGTTGTGTCGTGGTACATTGTAATGATGTAGGCAAAACAAATAATGAAACTGGAAAGAATACGAGCACGATTTTCAATCATTGGTACTATTTGTTTGGAACTGTTAACCAGGTCGCACGATCTGTTCCCATTGTGAATTGATTATCCCATACAAAATGTGTAGATTCCTGGCGAGTCCAGTTAAACTCAGCAGTAAGAAAGTCTACTGCCTCAGTCATACAAACAAAGCGATGAGTTTTTTTCATTTTGGTTTGGTTTGAGTTTGTGTTCATACTAAGGATGCACTTTGAAAGGTTGGAGTAAGTCATCAGTTGAAATAGAATGAATGAACGTCGGTTTCTTCGTCGTATTGAATAATAAAATCACCAATCTCTACATTATCACTTTCTTCCACAAGTTGAGCGAACTCTGTAACATTTGCGAATGGAAGTAAAGGAATGATACAATCACCATTCTCATCAAAAGAGTTAATGCAGTTACCGATGAACTTCATCTGTTTTGGTTGGTTAGTCATTTGAGTTGTGTTCATACTATAAGGACACTTTCAGGGGCCCAGAGATAGTTACTTTAGTCTTCCCATAAGTTTCGTTGTATCAAAATCTTGCGGATTTCAGTAAATGCAAACTGACGAAGTTGTTTGTTTGTGGTACTATCAAAGGCACTATAAAGACGACTGAGATATTCGTCTTGTGATGCTCCTATGTTGCCACTACCACCAAGATCATTAAGTGTTGATCCTGCCTTAGACTTAGGTCTTCCAAAGTTACCTGAGACCTGACCAGTTGTTCTTAGTTTTGGTTTGATCTTTGAGAGGTTTGAGTGTGTCATTAACAAACAAGGTTAGGAACAAATAACCAGATATATTCACCATCTTCAGGTTCAATTCCACCGACAACAAATTCAGAATGAATTGCACTGGCACTGTCGTAATCCTCTGTGCAAATTAAATACTCAAGACGATCCTTAAATGTTGCTGTCAGTTCATCAATGCAGGTTTGTTTGTTCATTTGAGTTTGAGTGAAGTTGATTGATTGGTGCTTACACTATAGAGACACTTTACACGTCCCCCCTTTACATTATCAACGAGCATATAAATATCCTCCCGACCAATCAGCATTAGCAAATAAGTATTCACGATCTTTAATTAATCGCAGGTCAAATCTAACACCTTTTGCTGGTGCTTTGTAAGATGCAGACTTATAAACTTCACCAGTCTGCTTATCAACAAAACAGTGAACACTGTGATGACCACCACCATCAACAAACATGATTTTGTGATACTTTCTGCCACTCTCAATTACATAATCAATCGGACAATTACCTGCCTTCAATTCCTCAATCTTGCGTTGATGATATTGCGATTGAATTGAAGGAGATCCATCATAGGTAAAGTTAAAGTTCTCAACAGAACGTTGATGCCCACGAATTGCATACTTAGTATAATTATCTTTCAGTGCATCACATAACATTAGGCACCATTCTGTGACTTTCAAACTAATAGTGTTCTTTGCATCTTGCTCGGCAACGTAATCAGAAAAGGTGGCAGTCATTTGGAAAGTTTCAGTTTGAGTGATTTGAGTGCTTGTTTACGTGCTACAATCTGACCCTTACACATACCTTTTGTTCGTTTACTCTTTCCAGAGTTATGTTTCCAGTTTGGAGTGTTCATTTTACAAGAAAGAGATTGTGAATTTTAGCACGAATAGAGTAAACATCTTCACGATCATAATCATCATTATCAAGAGCATTACCAATGAAATTGTAAATCATATCCCATTCGTTTTCTGTAAAGAACTCTTGAGTTGTTTGAGTTGTGGATGTCATTTTGGTTTGGTTTGAGTGAGTGGTCATACTATAAGGACACTTTCAGGGGCCCAGAGATTTATACCCAGTTCTTTGCAGTATTGAAGTTAGCAAAAGCAAAAACTTCACGGTTCACTAACTTCATAATGATGCTACTATTCTTAAGGACGAAACCCTCACCAACGATCTTCTCACCATTAATATATGCTACTGGACTGTCTGATACAATCATCATATCCATCAAGTCCTCTTTGATTTCTATCATTGAGAGATAGAGATGTGCAAGATTCTGGCAGACAAGAATCTCAGTTAGATTGCGAAGGTTAAGTTCACTACCAGAACGAATCAAAGCATTGATTTGTTTCTTTGCCTCTGCTGCTTGTTTTACACTTAAGAACTCAACATCATCAACATCAACCTGAGGTAAAGTTATGCGAATAAAGTCTACACAAGGTTGCACGAACTTCACATGGTTAGTATCATTGAAGAATGGTGTAGTTCCAGATACATAAGCATCTCTAAGTTCACCATCAGTGCTCCACTTTGTATGTGGTGCAATAATAATACTTTGTGTTACAATCTCAGGGAACTGATAAGTTATTGTGTTAGGAGTATATGAACAAAGTCCACCAAACCCAATAAAGTCACCCTGATAAATGTTCTCTGTACGAGGTAAACTATCTAGGCAACAGTGTAATATTTGTGCTACATTACCACTGTGATTTGTATCAATATCTTCGTGTGATTCGTTGATTTTCAGTTTAACTTTGTTGAATACACTTTTGGTGCCCACAAAGAAGTTTCCAGATGCAGGATTAGTTCCCCACACTATTGCTGGAGACCCATCAATCTTCAAAGAAACTTGATAGTCACCATCAAAGAACTCAAGAACAGATAAGTCACCTGTGAGGATTAGATCCTCAAAATGTTCTTGATGTTTGTTTTGTATGCTCATACTATAAGGACACTTTCAGGGGCCCAAAGAATCTAATATACTGCAATAAGTTCGTTTGCTTTAATCCTACTACTACCTTTTGCTGCAATAGTTCTTGTCACTTGAATAGGATAAATCGTAGCATTTTTGTAAAGTTCTCTGGTTATATCCACATCGTGATTTGATACAATTACTTTGATTCCCTTAGATGCAAGGGATTCTGCAAGGTCTGCTAATTCAGTTTGTTGTTGGTGAATAAATCCATTCGTAGCATAACTTGTAAAGTTTGAAGTATTTGATGCAGGCACATATGGAGGGTCAAAGTACACAGTATCACCTGATTCTAAATCTTCGTAAAGAGATGAATCTTCAAAAGAAAGTGAAGTAAATCTTACTAATTGTTTAGAAAGAAAAAACATTCTAAAGTTCATCATTTGTTCTGATGGGCATACTGGTTTATCATACTTACCGAAAGGAACATTAAATCCACCTTTACTATTATATCTTGATAATCCATTAAAACAGTGGCGATTCAAATAAACAAATAATCTTGCTCTTTCTGTAGTATTTGTTGCTTGGTTAAAATGTGCTCGTAGTTCTAAATATGCTTCCTTTGTGTTATTCTCTGAAGTGAATAGTTCCTCACAGTATTTGATGAAGCTATCATCATTTGGATTCACTAAGTTTTGATAGATTGCAACCAAATCTTTATTCACATCATTGAGAATGTATTGGTCTGCTACTGTATTGAGTGCAACAGAAAGACTACCACCAAATGGTTCACAATAACGCTTAGGATTACCAATATGCGGAATAAGATGGGGCAGAACCCTATATTTGTTTCCTGCCCACTTTAGAAATGGTTTATTCATCAAACTATGTCTTTATGTATCTATAATACTCAAATTCATCAGAATGTCAACTGTTTACCAAATTTACCACACAAATAAAATGCCATATACTTATTTTTAAGAGTTACATTTTTAAATGTTAGTGGAGTGTAACTTCCATTTGATTTACTTGCCTTAGTACGAATTTGCAGAAGACCATTAGGTCCTGTGATAGTATTTAATTCTTGATCATTATCAAATATGGTACGAATTTTATCACAAATATGGTTGTAATCTTCACGCAATTCTTGATAGTGTTCAGGATGAATTTCTTCATTGAGTAATGTTGAGTTTATATAATCGTTAGAGCGTGAGAATGTAACATATATGGTTTGTTGTAACTTTTTCCCAACCTTACTATTTTCAAATAATACTTTGTAATCAATTATTTCAGATAGACAATGTTTTAACTGTGTAACAGCAATAGATTGACCAAGAGTAAAAGACTTAAGTTCACCATCAGCAAGATCTTTAAGGTCAGAACTGTTAGGAATCCCAAGAGCAGTTTCTAATAACTGACCACGAGAACCTTTATTTTTATCAGGTTTTTCAAATTTACTAAAGTCAGTAACTTTTAATAAAGATAAAACTTGAAGTACAGTTAGTTTCATAAGAAGTGCAGTCATACAATAAGGACACTTTCAGGGGCCCAGAAAGTTTATTCTATGGGTAGTTGTGCTACACTCTTACCCTTTCTTAAGGAATCAATATAATTTCGTGCAGAACTTTCAGTTCTACATAACTTCAACTGTTGCCCATCATGTAGTATCATAAGTTGCCCCCCGAAAGGTATTGCTGCATAGACACCCTTATCAATCAAGAATCCTTTATTCATACTAAAAACTCCTTTTCATACTGTATCAAATGCTCGGGAAAGTACAATCCATTTCCTATTACTGGTTGTGCATTTTTCCATCTAATATTACCGTCTGGACGACGATACAGATTAATACCCAGACTAGCATACTTTTCATCGGTTGGCACACTTACTTTGTAGTCATTACCATCATTGGTTGTAAGCGAACTCAACTGATTGTTCTCCTGCGCAGTTACAACAACTGTGGCACAAGATTTCCAGAAGATGTCACGAAACACCTCAAAGTCTTGCAAGTATGTGTCAGGATTGTCCAGAATCATTCTACCAACAAATTGCGGAGAAAGATAGTGGTCATGAACAGTTTTCTTGCCTTCCAGTTTGTTATGATATGCTGCCTCACTTATAAACCCTGTGTGATTGGGTGTGCCACAATCAAACACACCGCAAGCATAGTAAATGCGTGTGATAGGACGACTAAACTTTGGTTTGCCCCAGTTGTGTACGTTTGCCCGCAGACTATTGAAGGTAGTCTCGCAATACTCTTGCCAACGATTAGAGTTTTTCATTTGTACTTTCCAAAAAATCGGTGTTTTCGTTTGTGGTAAATGACCTATCACACCCTCAGGATAGAATCATCAAAAAATCAGGTTTTGACCCCAGTGGTAGACTGGGGTTTCATTGGGTCTCAACTGCGAACCACCGATATAGCAGGTTCACCCTTGTGGAAAATAATATCAACAACTGCCTGAACAGATTTAGCAGTGGAGATACCAACTCTATTGTAAACAGGAACAACAACCAGACCAAACTTTTTGGATTCATCACCAAGTCTAATCACTCTTCCGATAGTCTGCGAAATGGAAATGTAATTCATATTGCGCATAAACAATACTGCTTCCAATCCTGATACATTGATGCCCTCAGATAGGATGCTATGATGTAGCACAACAAACTTCTTAGATGAGTCTTTGCCCCAGGCATTTAGAGTGTTGAAAAATACCTCACGATTTACTTTTTTGCCATCAATCACTGCTCCAGTTTTTGCAGTAATGAACATCCAAGAATACCCACGAGATTCTAACTTTGAACAGAAATCAGTTTCTGATACGAGTGCCACAATCTGCTTGGTTGCCTTCGCACAAATCAAAATCTTATTGACTTGATTATCAGCAATGGTTTCCAGCAAATTATTTGCATCACGATCATAGTTGGTTTGTTTCCCAGTTACCATCTCCAGTTGCTTTACAATCACTTTTGGTGGCAAGATATACCCAGCAGAAACTAACTCAGGAGCAGGAACTTGGCAGATAACTTTACCATAAACCTGCGAATCATTCATGCCTGGTTTACCCACAGCAAGTGAATGTTTGGGAGTTGCAGTCATAAAGTAGCAACGATTTGCATTTGCAGAGAAGTGCTCTGTTGCAGGGAAAAAGTCACGACGAACTGAATTATGTGCCTCATCAAAATATATTGTATCCACATCAATCTCAGCAGAAACTAAACGTGAAAGAGAGTGATAGGTTGTGAATATTAATTTGTGACGGGAGTTGTTGCTCTCTACCCAGTTGCGAATATCAAGTGGTTTAGTTGAACTTTCGTGATGAGTTTCACCTGTGTGGATATGAAACACAGCAGCATCAATGATGAACTCAAGGAACTCACTAGATAACTGCTCGCTCAAAAGTATTCTAGGAGACACCACAACAATGGTCTGTGGAGTTTGTGACTGAAACTGCCTTACAGTATCAGTAATCATATTCAGAGTCTTCCCTGCCGCAGTTGGCATGATTATCTGACCTTTTTTGTGTTGCTGCATTGCAACATCACCACGTTTTTGATGTGGGCGAAGAGGTTTATCAAGTTGCATTGAGGTTGTGCTCATACTATAAGGACACTTTCAGGGGCCCAGAACTTAAATTGATTCATTCAAAGATTTAAGTTGTTCTTGAATCATTTTCATTGCACTACGACTATATCCTACCGCATAAGGATAAGATTTTTCAGAATCTTCATCATTTGAGTCTACATTATAGCACACATTAATTGCACTCTCAAGTCCCTCAATAATGGTCTCAAGAGTTGTTGCAGCGATAGTTACATTTCTCATAATCATAAAGAACAGGGTTCACTAAACATTTCAGAGTAAAGGTCTAAATCAAATTCATTCCAGCATTGATTTAGGAATAAAATTTCACGTTTTTGAAACTCAACTTCTTTTTGTGCTTTAGCGTAAGCATTACGAGCATCATAGAGTTTTCGTTGGATTTCAAGTTTGGTCATTTTGAGTGAAGTGCTTACACTATAAGGACACTTTCAGGGGCCCAGAACTTAAATTTATTCCTTTTTAGGGTCCAGTTTTTGGTTGATAATGTGATGCTGGTTTATCTCTACCTTTTATAATATCAGATTCAAGTCTTTTACCTGCTTGTACCATACGCTTTTTTTCTTTTCTGGTATATTGATATTTGGTCATTCTCTCATCTTTTTCACCTTTTGGTTCTGCTTCTTTCTTATTAGAGATAATTTTAGTTGCTTGTTGCTCAAGTTCTTTTGTTCTTGGTTTTGGTTTTGCCTTAGGTGCATCTTGTCCTGAACTTTTTGCTGCTGCTCTTGCCTTAGCTGCCTTCATACGCTCTTCTCTAGCAGCAGCGGCTGCCCTTGCTAAAACATCTCTACTTCCACGTTCTTGTGTTGGTTCTTGAACCCTTGTAGATGCTGGTTTTGGAGTACCTATATCTTTACGTGGTTTATATGGTTTTGCAGGTAAAGTAGTGCCTCCTTCTCCTCTTTTTGTTCTTTTTCTTTCTGGTGCAGTTTTTCTACGTTCTGCACCTATTCTTCCTCCTGCACCAGTACGAATTACTTGTGCCCCAGACATAAAGGCAGCATCGTAGGCTTCTTCAATAAATTTAGCAAATGTCTTCATCTTTTACTATAAACTCTTTTAGGTATTTAGTCAAGGGGTATTGTTCAGTCTCTCAACTGACACATTCCAAGTTTCCAACCATCACCAGGACATTCTATCATCATTTTACGATTTCCACAACCGTCATTCCACCATTTTTTACCTATCATTGCATCACTCTGTTTTTTTCTGGTTTCTTCTGAAAGAGTTTTTCCTAACATATTAGTATTACCTTTCTTTGCATCACTCATTTTTATTTTGGTTTTTTCTGAATGAGTTTTGCCTTTCCGTGCCTCACCAATTTTTTTTCTGGTTTTATCACTCCTTATAGCACCAGAAGAACCTTCTCCACCATTAGTTTTGTTTCTCAAAATACCAGTTCCTAAATCTATTCTACCAAACACATCAATCATATAGATTTCGTGTCTAAATGCTTCTTCTTCGTTAAGATTTTGTTTGAGATATATTACTCTTGACTTATCTTTAGGTGGTTTTACTTCACCATTTCCTTTATGATAAATCCTTTCTTTCTCACCTTTACCAATATAATAAGGAGTTTTATCTTCACGCAAATATGCGTAAGTGTAGTAATGCATTTTTACTCTTAATTTGGTTCGCAATACTATTTATACAGGAAAAGGAGCATTTCTGCCCCTTCTCCACCTTAAAGATGCGAACCAATTAAGGTATTAGTATTTAGTCATCATCATTATCATCAACAATTACATTATCTTCTGCAAGTTTGTCCTGAGAGGCTTTACTACCCACAGAAACAAGGTCATTCTCATAAAAGTATGCAACTCTCTCACGACGAGTAGAAATTAAAATCTCATATTCTTCTTGTTGTTGTTTTGTGTACTTAAACTCTTGTCGTCTCCAAGTTGCCTCAAGTTCACGAAGATGTGGCAATACATTTACAGTGTCGGTCATTTGTTTAGAGGTGATTTGTAGAAACGAGTGAATGCAGTTACGAGAATAATCAGTGTGGAAATAACACCAATAAAACCCAAATAGGTAAAAGCATCACCAGTGAAATTCAAAGTGTCGGGATTCATCATTAGTAATCAATGTTTGATTTAAGGTATTCATCAAATTTGAACTTGTCGGGTTCATTCATTTCTTCTACGAAATCAAAAGAAGAGAACTCTTCAATTGAAACATCATCAAAATCATCCATTTAGTTTTGAGTTGTGTGCTTACATTATAGGGACACTTTCAGGGGCCCAGAAGTTCTCATTTATGACTTTCTTTAAAAAGTTTCATTTCTTCCCAATCTTTTTTATACACAATCACGCATATATCAGCAGCGCGATGTGCTCCCACAGAGGTGCATACACTCGCATACTCATCACAAATGAACCGAATTTCTCCGATCCATTCTTTATACTGAACCACCACACCTTCGGCAAATACTGATTTCATACAAATGCTGCCTCCAATGGCGTTCTTCGAATTTGCATTGACGAATAAGGACTTGTATTCTTAAAGTCTACAAGTTTACCAACTGTCTTACTGTTGATTGGGGCATAGAATTGTCGAGTTTTGGAGTTATAAAATCCCCAGATTGATTTAATACCAGATCGGCCACAATAATCGAAATGAGTATCATTGACAATCCAGATAGATGATACATTAGTCTTGAAATCAGTTCGTTCATAATGATACCCTTGTGGATTTTTGTGAGTGAAATCTGTAATCGAGTCAATAGATAGTTTCATTTTTTAGATTCAATAAAACTTTTGAGTTGTTGGATTTCTCCTTCATAATCAAGAATCTTTTTTTCTAAGTAATCAATACGAATTTGATGTTGCTCTTGAAGTTTATTAAGCATTTCGTTTAGATGTGTTACATTACTCACGTTACAAATACCTCAACTATTCTAGATTGTTGTTCATCCATAAGAGAAAACCTTTGTGCCTTTGTAATATTTTCACGCAATTTTCCAAAATATTCATCATAACCTTTATATTCATAATGATTTGATATCAAATCAAAACACTCATCGTTATTTTCAGCAATCACATTCCATAATCCTCCATATTCTGAACTCGGAAATGAAATTGCATGTGGCACAATATACAAGAACTTCATCATTTATCGTAATTTACTCCATCATTATAGAAGTTTTCATCACCTTCGTCAAGTATATTATCACTTGCAACAAATAAGAAACTCATTCCAATCATAATCAAAACAACAAGAGAAATAAAAGGAATCATTTCTTAAACCCATAATAAACTGCCTGAGTAATAATGTTCACATAAGAATGTGAAACTAAATTAATGCTTCGGTCAATGAGATAGTCCTCGGCATCTTCTGCCATAGACTCTATTTCTTCGTGTGAGAGATAATCAAGGTCAATCATTTGGTTTTTGGTCAAGAACGAACTCTTCTAAAATGTAATCACAGGTAACTTCATACTTTGCTGCCTGAGATTCTACCCAGGCAAAGAAGTCCTCAACTTCTTTATCAACTTGTTGGCCTTTACGAGATTTGTTGTAGGGAATCATTTGGAAGCACCTTCTTTTACAGTTTTTTCATAGTATTTTTGATATATTTTATCATTATTACAATCAGGATGCCACCCTGCCTGTGAACTACAGAACTCTACTTTTGCTTTTTGATAATCGTATGCCTCGAAAAGTTTAGCATCTCTTTGTATTGCCCAGGCATTCCACCCAAGAATACCAATAACACCAAGAAAAATGTAAGTGATTTGATTGGATTTCATAAATCAGGCAGCAACAGGAACAGAAATCTCTACTTGTTGTAGAAACTTATCATCCCAACGTCTGTTATTGTAACATACCCATTTGCCATTCGTAAATAGATAGGCATACTCTTCATTATTTCCAATATACTTACCAAAGGTAGCATCAAGACGAGGAGGGCAATCTTCACCACGGGAAGAATAATAAAGAGCACCTGTAGTTGGAAGAACTTCATTATTCCAACCAGTATTAGTCCACAGGCAACTAATATCACCACCATCAATTAATTCGGCGGCAGCATCATGAGAGTTGAAATGTTCAACCAGTTTAACACCATTGAACTCTGGATATCCATCATAATGACAATATACTGAAAGAATGGATTGATCGGCAAGTTGAATACCGATGCGGGAACGAGTTGCCATTTGAGTTGTGTGCTTACACTATAGGAACACTTTCAGGGGCCCAGAAGTTATCGGTCACCAATAGTCTTCATATCTTCTTCAAAATCTGTGATTTGTTTCTTGTCGTGATAATAAGTCCACATCGAATTATGTAAATCGAGGAGAGAATCAATAAAAAATGCTTCTGGATATACGCCCAGAGTATCCATAAGACCCCTATGTGAGGTTCCTTGATGTTCTGCCTTACATATAATATGACAGAGTGCCTCTACTGCACTGTACTTATCTTCACTGGATAAGTTATAATACCATCCAACAGATGAGTCAATACTTTTTTTGTGAGCATCTGCAAGGTCTTCTTGCATTTTTATCATTTCTGGTGAGTTTAGCATATCACCAAGAGTATTTGGTTTTGATAGTTCTTCCTGAAACTTAGGAGAATCTGTAAGTTCTCCAGTAGAAATTTCATTAAATCCAAATGGTTTAGTCATCAACTTTCCTCAACAAATAAGTATTTTCAGTCAAATCTACCCACTCCACATTATCACCAGGAGCAAGTTTTGCTGCCTCTAATAAGTCTTCTGGGAAAGTAATGTAATATTCACCATCTTCCGCTTCTTCTACTGGTAATGACCACCGAACTACCTTATCTTTTTTCTCTGGGAGCATCTCATAATCATAATCTTCAGGTTCTTCTTCAGATTCTGCATCAGGTTTCTCATAACCTTTCAAGAGATTAAAAAGTCTCTCGGATTTTTGATACTGCATTTGATAGTGTTCTACATCTGATGCAACATTTTCTATAATTACCTCATAGATTTCTTCTGCACTTAAGTTTTCTTCATTCATCGCATCATGCAAAAACGCTTGAAGTTGTGAAAGTGTATGTTTTGCGTGGTTGAAATAGGTCATTTGCCGTCTCCAATAATAAGATTTTCAAGGGTTTTCAGTCGTTCTTTAAGCATATCTATATCCACACTTAACTCATAGAGCATATTATTAGTATCTATATTTTCATCTTCAAGTTGGAGAACTCTTGCCTCCAGTGGGGGCTTATAGCAATCAGATTTCACAAGTAGTCCTCCTTATAAAAAACAGAGTATTGGGTTTTCTTGAGATTAGAACTATCCAGATACTTTTGCATATGCTTCTTATCCTGAAAAAAGCACACTTTTTTGTCTTTCATTTCTTTCCCTTCTTGATGCTCTAATCTTACGGGAAATTGTGAATGAGGAAATTCAGGTGGTTTAGTCATTTTTTTCCAAGTCTCCAATCATCACCAGGACATTCTATCACAAACTTACAATTTCCGCAACCATCATTCCACCATTTTACACCTTTCTTTGCCTCACTTATTTTTCTTTTAGTTTCTTCTGAAAGTATTTTTCCTTTACGTGCTTCACTTATTTTTTTTCTTGTTTCTTCTGAATGATTTTTACCTAAAAAATAAGTATTGCCTTTCTTTGCCTCACCAATTTTTCTTCTGGTTTCTTTTGAAGGATTTTTCTTTGCCTCACTTATTTTTCTTCTGGTTTCTTTTGAAGGATTTTTATTTGATTCACCTATTTTTTTTCTTGTTTCTTCTGAACGTGTCTTACCATAGTTATGATTTTTTTCACCTGTATTTGCCACACTCAATTTTCTTATGTGTTCTTCTGAAAGAGTTTTACCCTTATTTATCTCACTCAATTTTCTTTTAGTTTCTTCTGAAACTATTTTTCCTTTCTGTGCTTCACCTATTTTTCTTCTTGTTTCTGGTGATGGATTTGAATGTCCATCACCACCATCAGTTTCATTACGAAGAATACCAGTGCCTAAATCTTTTCTACCAAACACAGTAATCATATAGATTTCGTGCCTAAATGCCTCTGCTTCAGTTAGATTTTTCTTGAGAAATATTGTTCTGCTTTTATCTTTTGGTGGTTTTATTCTTCTTCCTGTTGTTCTATAAATCCTATTTCCAGTTCCTTTACCAATATAATAAGGAGTTCTATCTTCTCTCAAAAACGCATAAGTGTAAAAATCATTCATAATATCAAAATTGATTGAGGGGTTTCATACCCATTTCACCAACAACTTCCTGTTGTTTCATAAACAATTTGAGTACACCTTTAAGTGCAACACGAAGTTCTTCAATGTCGTCACAGGCATCTATTTCTCTGACCTGTACTTGATACTGAAAAAGTTTAGCCGTATTTGTAAGAACAATATCATCAGGGTGCATATGATTACTCTAATTTTTTATATTTATTATTCATTTTCTTCCAGGTTTCCAACCATTACCAGGACATTCTACTATCATTTTACAATTTCCACAACCATCATTCCACCATTTTTTACCTTTATTTTTACCTTTATTTGCTTCACTAAGGTTTCTTCTATGTTCTTCAGAACGATTTTTACCTTTATGTGCCACACTCATTTTTTTTCTTATTTCTTCTGAAAGAATGTTGCCTTTATGTGCTTCACTTAATTTTATTTTATGTTCTTCTGAAAGAGTTTTGCCTTTACTTGAATCACTCATTTTTCTTCTGGTTTCTTCTGAAAGAGATTTGCCATAATTATGATTTTTTTCTCCTTTTCCTGCCTCACTCATTTTTCTTCTGGTTTCTTCTGAAGGAGTTCTGCCTTTATTTACCTCACCTATTTTTCTTCTGGTTTCTTCACTTCTTATAGCACCAGAAATTCCATCTCCACCATCAGTTCTATTGTGAAGAATACCTGTGCCTAAATCTATTCTACCAAACACATCAATCATATAGATTTCGTGTTTAAATGCCTCTTCTTCAGTAAGATTTTGTTTGAGGTAGATTATTCTACTTTTATCTTTTGGTGGGGCAAACACTCTACTGCCCTTTTTATATAATCTATTTCCTTTCCCTTTACCAATATAGTAAGGACTTCTATCTTCACGCAAATATGCGTAAGTGTAATATTCGTTCATTAAAGTCTGGGGAATGACTATTACTATTTATACTATAAGTGTGGGACTTACACAACATATATCTCCCCAGACTTCTGTTGTTGCCCACTTACTATCTCTTACTTTCATTATCACATTCATTCCCACTGCATCAAACCAAAAATATACTGAATTCCCCAGTCAATACAATGTGCAGGGATTTCATATAAGTGATCAAAAAGTATTGTTCGTGCCTTGAGTATTCTTTCTTTACCGATGGCACCAAGATTTGCAACAGATGCAATCATAAACTCTTCATAGTCATCTTGATTTTGTTGTTTGAATCCAGAAATATAAAGTTCTCTTACCTCACTCATAATCTTTGCGGTTTCTGGTGCAAATACAACCACTTCATCTCCTAATGGGATTGATTGATTTTTCATCGCACTCATTGAGAACTTCATTGCTGCTCTGGTTTCTTCAGGTGATAGTGCATCATCATCTCCATTACGAAACATATGTTGTATCACCCCATTTGTGCACTCAACAAGTCTCAAGAGAGCAAGTTTATCCTGTTCTTCATCAGGTATTGCCTCAAATATTTTTTTCCAGTTTTTCATTTTATTAAGATTATGAGTAAATGTCGTTTATTAAGATTACGAGTATTTTATGCAAAGTTATAATGTAGTTGGGAGTGATATTCAAGAAAGCACTGTTGGTCTTTCAGTTTTACTAATGATGATGGTAGTTGATTAGCATATTTTGTGAAGAATGCCTCACGAGTATGAAATCTCAACCCATGTAAATGCCAAGTTCCAAAGTTATCGTGAAACTCTCTTACAGCACGATATGCTTGAGTTGTGATTGGTTTATAGTTGTCTGGATATGGTAGTGTTTTGTCAAAATCATCCTTATGACCCGGTTCTGCCTGTGTCATTTGTAGACAAAGAGTTTGACCTTCACCAGTCGCATAGTATTCTGCTTCCATAAACATCCAACTCTCATCTTCTGGCATCTCACCATATGCTCTGCTGTATTCTGCCATACAAGCAATAGCAACTGCTTGGAAGTTTTTCTTTTTCATTACTTCCAACTTTGCAATCATTTCTTTGCGTTCAGCATCAGTAAGTTCTTTTTCTGTGCCTATCTCTAATACTTCTTCATCAACATCCATTATTCAAGACCTCAATAATATCCAATATATCCCGAACATTCACCAAAGTCAATCCGTCCTTCATATAAGCACATTCTTCTACAAGTGCCAGAAGAATTGCACCATATTCATAACGAACACGAACACTCATAGGGTCTTTATGTCCCAAACGAATAAGTTTCCCAAGAGGCACTTCACCATCAGCAACACGATGTGCCGCATCAAGAAGTTTTTGTGCTTGTCGTTGTACTTTCAATACTTTTTTGATTTGTTCTTCATCAAAACCATCCATACAATCCAACCAAGGTGCATCATCTTTGGGGTCAATCATACATCAAACTCATCTTTTCGGCGTTGATTGAGATACACTAATGCTTCTTCTCTCCATTCCATCAACTCATTATAGCATTTTTGATTATGAGCACACTGACGTAGTTTGTGGTCTGGTTGTAATACAGACTCAATAATAATACTCAGAGCATCACATCTCTTCTGTTTCTTTTCATCATCCATTTTTTCTTGTAGCAAACTCCAGGAGTTCATTGTGGTATCATCAGGAATTGAGTTCATTACCCTAGAAGGTTTTTTAGTTATATTTCAGTAATTTATTTTTAATTCTAAACTTAAAATTTCCAGATACAGAAATTCTATATTCATCACTTGTAAAAAATGGATAAACCAGGTGTTTTAATGCGGAATTAAAAAATATTATTTTTCCTTCCCAATTTTTATCAATCATCAATTTTTCTGCCACTATTTCCCCAAAGGGGTTTGTATATAAAAAAGAGAATAAAGAATTACAAGCTAGATTTGAATCTTTACAATTCTCTAAATTTAGTTCTTCTTCTAAATTATATGGTATTTGAATCCAACATACGAATGATATATTTCCATTATGATCGTGTATAGGATTATATTCATATTTTCTTTGAAAGTTTACCCATATAGAATCAATAAATAAATTAATTTTTTCTTCATTTGAATCTGATTCACAAATAAAAAATTCTTTTGCTTTTTCACATAGATACTTTTCTACATTTTTATTTAAATTTACAATTAAGAATTCTTTCTCTATATTTCCTGCTAATTTTTCTCTATGCATCGTTTTTTTATTCTCTTCAAGTTCCAAATCTTTTTTGAGAAAATTAAAAATATCATCAGGTAATTTGTGTTTGTGATATAAAGTATTTTTCATATTTGTTTTACAAGAATTTTATGATAACAGTTCATTATACTAACAGATTTTTTAGTTTTTCTAAGTTTTTAGTCCACCAAGGGGGTTCAGGTACTGGTGGTTCATACTGCTCAAAATATTTTGCATCAGGACCACATCCATAACCAGGAAATCTCTCATAAGTACAAAAACTCCTATGAACCTCACCCCTCACTACATCTTTTTCCTTTATAGTTTGAGGGCAAAGGCATTGATCATATATGCCTGTGGACCCCCCATAACCATAATATTTTTTATAATACTTACAATCTTTACAGAGTTTTTTCATTTTTTTCCAAGTCTCCAACCATCACCAGGACATTCTATCATTCTTTTATAATTTCCGCAACCATCATTCCACCATTTTGTACCTTTATGTGCCTCACTCATTTTTCTTCTGGTTTCTTCTGAAACTATTCTACGTTTATTTGATTCGCCTATTTTCTTCTTGTTTCTTCACTTGGAAAATAACCAGAAGAACCATCACCACCATTAGTCATATTATAAAGAATACCAGTCCCCAAATCTTTTCTACCAAACACATCAATCATATAGATTTCGTGCTTGCGAGTTTCACTCCACTTTGCTCGTTCAGGTCTTTTAGTCATTTTTGTTTTTTACCTCAATTGCTTCTTCAATAAGTGAAATAGTTTTTTCAGTTTGTCTCATATTGGATTTATAATA
>Ga0304730_1000523_pt1 | contig 33398 bp, 47 predicted proteins | sample M_130628_MF_Meta_FD_190474 | JGI IMG/M metagenome (GOLD analysis project Ga0304730, IMG submission 190474) | Freshwater microbial communities from Lake Montjoie, Canada to study carbon cycling - M_130628_MF_MetaG (v2) (version 2) | ecosystem: Environmental > Aquatic > Freshwater > Lake | place...
CCATATGTGCATATAACGTGTCATCATTTTCGACACATTGCCCCGTAATTTTTAGCGGTAAAAAACTCATTAAAAAGACACCCCACCTTGTGAGTGGGGCATCATTTTTGATTAGCCTGCGCCAACCATGATTAAGCCTGCATTGTTGACCATACAGAATGGTGCAGATGCAGAAGTCGCAGATGTATTAGCCACAATACCTTGAATGAAGCCAGCAGACACAGTTGTGTCGTCCAACGAACCCGCAGTAGAAGTGGTGTACAAAGGCACTTTAGGATTGCAAGAAACCAACAGGTTAACACGCAATATGCCGTTCAAGCCAACCCAACCGTAGTAGCTAGAAGCTATCGCGGTTTGTGCAAAGCCAACCATGTTAAACCCCAAAGCAGCCGCATTGGTGGTGGTAACAGGTACAGCACGCATCACAGGAGTTGAACTCGCTGAATCTGCAAATGTGGACATGATTACCGCATCAAATTGGTTGATGGTGGATTCGGCACGCACAAAAATGTACACGCCGTTGTTGGATGTTGATACGCGAGTCCCTGGGGTTACAGGAAACAGGGTAGTAGAACCAGCAGATGTTGACGCATAAGTAGCTGTCAAATCTATGCCGATTTTTCCGTCAATGACGTAATCTGCCATGATATTTGCTCCTTATTCAGTCATTATGCCTTGGAACTGAAGTCCCGAGGCAGTCATATTACCAGCCCATCCAATCAAGCGCACGATGGCATCTTGGTTGGTACTCATACGCTCATCGCCGATTGGGACGAAATTGCGGTTTGCGTGTGGACGGAAGAAAATGTACTTCGTGTTCAGGAAATAACCTGTAGAAGTAGGAATGTTTCCACCGATACCACCGTCTAGCACCACATCAGCGTTCATGTACTTAGATGCAACAAAGCCAAGTTCGGCCATTTTGCTAGAGCCAGGGAAACGCTGAATGTTTTGCAGGCTGCTCATAAAGAAGCCCCACAGGTTGTTGTCAAGCAAAATCAGGTCAACAACGTCAGAGCCACGGCTTGTCTTGGCATACAAACGGTTAAAACCTGTTTGAATGTTAGAACTAGATGCAGAAGCACCCAAGTCGCTCGAAAAGTCGAAAGTCTGATTGCGCCAAAACGACCATGTGCCACGGTCAATACCGCCCACAACACCTGTCGCAGGGTTAGCAACCACCATAGCTTGCAAACCTGTGATTTGCTTGCCGTTGTTGGCTGTACCGTCCGAGTAGATACCTGTGGAGATCAAGTTTTCAATGGAAGCTTCAGCAACGTCCAAACGTGCGTCAAACAGGTCAATGATCTGTTCTTCGCCGCTGTTTTGGAGCATTTCCAAACCATTGATGGTCACGGCTACAGCCGCTTGCTTGATTGGGAACTGAGCCGCGCTAATAACGTCTGCAGGGCTAATGTCTAAGACTTCAGCGCCGCTGTAGTACATAGCGGTTGAGTTAGCTTGGAATGACAACTCTTGCAAGATTGTCGAACCACCTGTAAAAGGCTTGTAACGGCCTTTCTCTCTCAGGCGAGTCAGCAACGCATTGTTTTTAGTCACGTTGTCAGCAACGATGCCTGAACGTGATTCAATGGTAGTGGCTAAAACGTCTGAGTAATTACTATTGGCGTATGCCATGATTTACTCCTTAAAAGTTTGCTTGCCTTAAAGCGTTGGCTATTACCGCACGCCTATCCGTTTGATTGATTGCAGTATTCGCACTTGCGCTAGGTGCGCCTCGCACTTGTACCGCCGCTGTTCTTGCTCTTTGAACCTGATTTTGCGCTTGCATGGTTTGATGCTGTTGAGCATAGACCTGCTGTGCAATAGTAGGGTCAAGCCTTACCGCCGTGTCATAAGCCAATTGCAATTTCTCGCGCTCAGACAAATGACTTGTGTCGCCCAATACTTGTGGAGCTTGGAGAAGCTGCAACATACGGTCTTGGACTGCCTCAAAGTGCAGATTTGCGGGGTCGCTCGCAAACTGCTGAATTACCGAGAGTGCTCGGCTTTCATTCTGTTTCTGCGCTTCGTATTGCGACTGCGTAATGTGTTGCGTCAGTTGCTGTACTTGTTGCGCTAGTTGATTGTATTGATTATCTACCTGTGGGGTTTCACCTGAAAAGTAAGCCGACACTTGGTCTAATGGAATTTGGAATTGCTGAATCATTTGCGCCACAGCTTGTGATTTTTGCTGTGGTGTGCCTGTTCTTAACAATGCCGCCGTCTGAAGTAATGGGCCAATTGCCGTAGCAGGGGTGGCGTTTTCATTACGCATCATCCATTCATACGGCTGGAACAAGTCGGTAATGGCTTTCGCTTCAGCATCCCTTTGTTTATAAGTGTTGATGCCGCGCTCAAAATCTGCCTCACGCTGTGCAATAGCTTGACGCAATTCTGCAGGTGCTTTTTCCCAATACGTCTTCATTTCAAGCTTCAAAGACTTGGGCATATCAGGCGCTTGCGCCGCCTCTGCCTTTGGCTCTACTGGCTCTGAAGATGGTGGGGTTGGGAATTTAGGGGCAAATTTGCCGCTTTCCCTTGGTTGTGTGGCTGCGTGTTTGCCACGATTGGTTGGCGTTTTAGCCAACGCCTCACGAATGGTATCTGCCCTGCTTAACGGTTCTGATGGCGTTTCGGCAGGTGTTTCGGTAACGACTGTTTCAACTGGCGTGTCGGGTGCGACAACTTCGTTTTCCATTTACCTCATCCTTTTCATTTGTTCCAAAGTCATTTTCAGCATTTCTTTGCGTTCAGGCATGGGTCGATTATGCAACCTATTTGCCATCTCTACATTCAATTGCGACATTCTTTGCGGGGCAATTGGTGCGCCAGGTCGGTCAAACTCTTGTATTAGTGCCACTTGACCCTTTAAACGCTCTGCATGAGCCGCTTTCTTTTTGTTCCATTCGGCTTGTGCATACTTTATATCAGAATGCCCCATTTCGATTGAATCGGTATCTTTGAGGTGTTGCCGCCATTGCGACCTGCCTGTAATCATCACGCCGTCAGGAGACATAAACGGGGCAATGTCACCCATCACCATAGTGCCGTCATACATTGGGCCTTTGTGCTTTTCATATGGCTCAGAGCCATCAGACGGGAAAACCCAAGTTGTTTTCAAATCAACTCCAATATTCTCATAATGTCTTGTTCATCCCTATCAAATCGCCGTTTGCGTTCCTGCTCTTTGATCTGAATGTCTAGGGCTTTAACCCTTTGCATTAGCGCATCATAATCAATTCTATTAGCTGCCGCAATTTCTATTGTTTGATCAGGCGCAGAAGTGATTTGTTCACGCGCTTCAGGCGGCAAGCCAAACAAAGCTTCTTTTAGCGTTTGCTTACGCTGCGCCTCTAGTTCAAGCTCACGTTCCCATTGTTTGTTGCGCTTCTTTTCATCAAAACCAAAGTGACCGCCAATCGGCAGTTCAGGCGCAGGCGGTACTACAGCTTCTGTAATTGCACAGAATGGTAGCTCGGCAAATGCTGAAATGCCAAACATTTAAGTACCCCACTTTGCAGCCAATCCGTCAGCATAGGTTTTGTTCACAATGTCTGTGCCGCCACTTGGTGCTGTACTTATAGTGCCTGTGGTCAATGCAACCGAGGTTATATCTGAGTTTGCGCCACTAGCTGCCGCGCCTAAATTAGTTCTTGCGTCTGATGCGGTTGTTGCGCCTGTACCGCCTTGTAAAACTGTGACTGCCGCGTTGTCGGTCAAGATCGTTGCACTAGCGTTTGGTAGGGTAAAAGTCTTTTCTGTGGTTGCAGGCCCAGATAACTTGGCAAACCCGTTTCCTGTACCGCCATAGGTTGAGGCAATTATTTGTGTAAGAGCCGCGCTTCCATCAAAGTTATTGCCGTATATCGCCCTTGGGGTTGTCAGCGTCCCCGCACTTCCTGTCGTGTTCTGATTTAGCGTAGGAATGTCAGATGCAACAATCGCCCTAAAGGTTGGGACTCCATCTGCGCCATTGGGTGCAGCCAATACATACTTGGCAGTCTTAGACGCATAAGGGTTTAGCGTATCTCCGTAGGCTGCCGATAGGCTAATCGCAGGCGTTGCGCCACCACTAGACGCTACTGGTGAAGTTCCTGATACGGAAGTAACTGTTCCTGCATTTGGAGTTACCCAAGTTGGTGCGCTTGTGGCGTTTGACTGTAAGACTTGACCCGCAGTCCCTACTTGGCCATTAAACGCTACCGACCCATTGGTGTTGATCGTCATTGCATCCGTAGTGCTAACAGCACCATTGATGATCATGCTTATCTTTTGGTTATCCCAGGAACCTAAGACCAATGGCCCACCATAGGACTGTACAAAAGTTGCCAATGGCGTTGAAAACCCATTATTAGGAAACCCCGATGCCGAGTAACTGTAATTGGAATTATTTATTCCTAACTCGCCATAGGCCGTATGTCCACCATCATTGACAGCATAACTTGCGTAACTTGTGTTTGCTGTGCTTGTATTTTGCAAACTTGTATAGAGATATAACGGCTCACTAGCAGTAAATCCCGCGATAACGCCCGAATCTGTGTGTGATGTTGCATCCCCTACATTCAAAGAACCAACATTTGTTGTTCCAGTTGTATAAGGAATCAATACCCGATTGTTTGCGTCTTGATTGACTGATTTTTCAGCAGGGTAGCAAACAAACACATCTTTTGTGCCTGCGGCCAAGTTTAGGATTGACCCTGTTGACGATGCAATTACCGTATCTCTCGATAGAGTGCCACCGTAATAAGTGCCAATGCCTACTTCCCATTGCGCCCCTAGGCTGATGGTGTAGTAAGTAGTGTTGTTGTTGCCAATGGCGCTAAACGATTGGTAGCCAACTACCGTGCCATCTAGCGTAATTGTTCCCGTCCCTGTAGATGTGGAGGTTTGCCTAACCCTGTCGGCAAGCACTAAGCTCATACAACAGTTTCCACACCAATCACTAGACCATCAGGGCCGCGCAACACTTTTTTGGGTGAACTTAGCTTTTTAACGGCTTCACCAATCCCTTGTAACGCTTCGCCATGCATATTTGCCATGTTGTCGGCAAGCTGTGCAATTTGAGTTACTGCGTTTTGGACGTTCATACCAAGCTCTTGCGTAATCTTTTCAGAGGCAGCTTGTTGTGCTTCAATTAAAGGCAGGTCTAAGCCTGGGTTTGCTCCAATCCTTGCCACCATGATGTTTGTAGCGGCCTGAAGCTCGGCTTTCCAGCGTTCATATTCTTCACGCCCCTGCATTTCCCGCGCCTTGATTTGCAATTCGTTGTTCTGCTTGGCTTGCTCAAATTGCGCTTTCATTTGCTCTAGCTGCATTTGTGATTCAACTTTAGCTTGTTGCATTTGCATCTCAAACTGCGCTTTAGCTTGTTCAAGTTGTGCCTGCGCTTGCATCTTGATTTGCTCAGATTGTGCGTGAGCCTGCAGACGCATTTGCTCTGCCTGTTGGTCGGCTTGCATTTTGATCAATTCAGGGTTTTGTGGGGGCTGTTGTGCCGCCATCTGTGCTTTTTGTTGCAACTGCTTCATGGCTTGCTCAATTGAACTTTCAAGCCCACGCCCTGCACGATAGCGCCGCACCAAAAATAACAGCATTTCAGACACCATAGGCAGCATTTCGGGCGCTTGAGTCACCATAGGTATGCCTTCACGCAAGAAAGCGCCGATTGCACCAATGGCTTCGTTTGCGGCTTGCTTTTCTGCTTGGTCGTCAATTTGCGCTAACGAATCGGCTTCTACCTGAATGTGGAAGTCCCGAATGGTGCTGTTGGACAGCATCTGAATCGCTTGCTGCAGGGCCATTGGGTCTTGGCCTTCGGGCGTATTCATAATGCCCGACATTTCCACAATCAGTTCAGGCGGGTAAAACTTACAGATTACTTGCGCTTTTAGCTTGAACAACTCAGAAGCAAAACGCGCCACGTCACCCTGCGAGCTACGTAAACGCAAGCTGCCAAAGTTTGCCTTCAGTTGCTGCGCGCCTAGAGTTTCCGTTGCTTTACTTGAGCCGCGCAGAATGTCCGAAATGCCCATGATTTCGTAAATGGTCTGCTTAACTTGCTCTCTAGCAGTATAAAGCTCACGCAGGGTCACAATGATTTGTGACGTGTCGAGCATATCAATAGCGCCTTTTAAACCGCCTTTTTCTGACATTGCCGCCCAAGCAGTCACAGGGAATAGCTTGTTATCCACACCCTCTGTAAACAACCTGCCCAATTCTTTAAATTCCGCATTAAACACACCCACGGCTTTGCAAGCCTTGGTCAACAGGTAAATGCGTTGGGTAAGATTGTCTAATTCCTGTGCTTGGTCTTCATACTCGCAATAGTCAGGAACAGGAATCATTGTCCCTGTTGTGGTGGTTGCAAGCAAAGGCTTCGGACACGGGAAAAATTCTTCAAGCTCTAGCGGGTCGTCCCTTTCATCTAGCGCCTGTGGATAACTATCGGCAAGCCAACACACCTTTTTGGTGCGCTTGTTCCAAATTTCATAGACCTTGGCTTTTTTCTCATAGGTCGATTTGGCGGTCATTGGATTTTTGCCGTCCAAATCCGTGTTTTGGCTAGTCAGGCTGACATTGGCAAACACGTCACCAAAACGCTCTAGACCTTCTTCTTTGGTCATGTAAACGCATCGTGCAACCCACCACACTTCATCCCAAGTGCGTGCAGGGCTATGCATGAAGTCACACCAATACACATAATCAATTGGCGAATGCGCCGCATCTATGCGTTCGTTAGGCATTTCTTGGACGTTGGACACTTGACCTTCTTCAAGCTCGCCCAATGCCTCATTGACAATTACAGGCTCATATCGAACCCAAGCCGTGCCACGACCAGGCAACAAACGGTCTTCCACCACGCCGCGCATTGCGTTGTCGAAATCACCAAATTGTGTGGTTTCGTACTCAATCACACGTTCCAACATGGTAGATGCCAAACGCCCAATCGGGTCGCTGTCCATGTATCGGCGGGATACTTCGGGCTTTGCCATGCGCCCATAGAGGCTAGGAAATAGAACTTGGATGTTTGACCATAGGATGTTGTATTTCACCCTTGGCATTTCGATGGCATCGCGCTCATCACGGTAGCGTTTGACAACCTTTTGACCGCGCTTTTGCCACTTGTCAAAAACTTTAGTTGCCGCCTCTATTTGGTCATGCCAATAAGGGCCTGGGTCTTCACCCTCATACGCACCGTTTTCTTCGTACATGATTAGTTACCGCTTGCAAAGAAGAATGTCACATCTAATGTCCCGCCCTCGGTAAAGTAAAGACTTGTTCCAATATTGGCAGGGAAACGATGGAATCCTACGGCAGGGGTAATAGTTCCTGATACAACTGTGCCGCTTGCGCCGCCATCAGTTAAAACCATTGTGCCTGCGCTAGTGCTGTTAACGTAAAAACCGATCAGTTGGCATGGGCCTGTCGAAACCGCCCCTGTTGCCGTCATGTTCTTGTAAGCACCGACTTCTGCTACTGGCTGGCTCATATTCTGACCTCTCTAGGTTGTTGCATTTCGTATTCCCACAATTCATCTAATGTGATGGTCTGCAGGGTTTTGCCTTTAGGTGGCGGCTTATCCCGTTCATCTTGACGGTATGCCACCGCTAACATTCTAAACGCATCTGCGGGGTGAGAACACCAATCATGGCGGGGTGTTTGACGAAAAGTTTTCTTGTCTTCATCGTATTCACGTTGGTATTGGCGCAAAGCTTCTATTCCCTCATCGCAAATCGGGTCAAAGTAACAGCGGGGCAAAATCATCCTTACGGCTTGAATACCGTCCTGCACACCAATCTCAGGCACGATAGCTAGTTTGCTCATGCCTCCAAGATGCGCCGCCAACTGCTCCACAATGGATTTGCCGCCGCTTGCCAAAGTTTTAGCCCGTGCGTCATGCGGCAAAAAGTGCTTTGTGTACCGATAGCCCTTGTCAACGACCACCCGCGCTATGTCTTCAATACTTGCGCCTGAGACAGCGTAATAGTCCATTACGTGTATCTCGCCTCTAACGACTTGATACCACCAAATAGCTGTGTCGTCCCTGTAACCCAAGTCCCAGGCGGTAAAAACAGGCATTTCAGGGTCAAATTTAAGCTCACGAATGCGCCCATCATGGTCAACCTGCCGCATTTCTTGACCGTAAAACGCACCCAAGATGGCAGCATCAAAGCTGCATTCGTACTCTTGGTCGTATTGGTCTTGGCTTAGTTGCTGTTGGGCGGCTTGTAATTCTGTGTTTGGCAGAAGTTGGGAAACACTTGCAGGCAAGCGCAACAAAAACCAATCAGGCGTGTTTTGGCTTACACGGTAAATGTCATGGAATTGGTTCTTGCCTTTAGGCGTACCACCAAACACAGCCCAACCCAACCTGTCGGACAAAGTGGGGCGAATGACGTTTCCCCAAACGCTAGGCTTGAAGTCGCCATACTCATCAAGGTAAACGCCGTTGAAGCCCAAACCACGCATAGCGTCTGCGTTGTCTGAGCCAAACAGCATGATCTTTGCACCGTTGATAAGCTCCACCGTCAGGTCGGCTTCATTGGTGTTTTTGGTAATTGGTGCTGCGTAGTGCTTTAGGTAGTCCCAGGCTACGCGCTTGGCTTGGCTTCTGAATGGCGCTATGTAGGCGTATTGGGCAATCCTGTTGCCTTCGGTAATAGCACGCTTGATTAGGTCGTTAATTGCGGCTACGGTTTTGCCTGCCCTTCGATGTGCCACTAAGCACGCCCAACGCTCCGTTCTTAGATGAAACGGCATAAATGCGCTTCTAGGCGCATAGGGAATGATTACTTCACGGCTTCCCACTTAACAACCATTTCTATTGGGCCTTCGTCTGCGCCTGTGATTTCTGTTCTAGCCAATTTAGGAACATGGTACTCAACTACGCTTTGGAATAGCTCAAAGGCTTTTGCAGGGTTGGGTTTTATGCCTTCTTTAGGAATGCCCTTTGCAACGCTATCTAGCCATTCTTCTAGTCGGTGCGCGTTACCGTCCACGAACATCGCTATCGCCTCTCTAGCGGCCGCTGTGACCTTGTTGGGCGTTCCTGATGTGCGCCCTCCTGCTTTCTTCCTACTTTTAACTACTTTAGTTGTTGACATAGTTATTTAGCATTATTTTTTATGTACAGCAACTGGAATTTTATCTATTCCAAGTTCCTTTGCTAAATACGCCCGATGTCTACCATCTTCTTTACCTGATGCGTATATATGCAAAGGATCTAACTTGCCTCCAGCTTCCACATGGCTTTTCAATGCCGCAATATTGTCCAATGATTCTGCATCAAGTTTTAATGGCCTTACTTGTTGCAAAAATTCATCAGGGGTCATATATGTTAATTTTCCACCAAATTCTTCATATCTTGTACCAGCGGGGGCTAATGGGTATTGAGTAGGCGGGTTTCCCTCTTTTGTTATGGCAGACTTTCCAACATCCTTGATACCCATTCCAACAGGCAAACCCTCTGTGGCTTTAATTGCTTTACCCGCCAACTTAGCGGTTGCTGGAGCCATAAAACCGCCCAACTCTTCCATGCCTGCGGTTTCGGGTCTTGCTGCTGTTTTTCTTGGCATCATGCCCAAAATGTCTGTGGTGGTTGGCAATACAGGGGTTGGGTTTACGTTTACCCCACCCGCACCAAATGCCTTGTTTATGCCCATGCGAGCCAAGCCCTCTAGGTCGCCACCCGCGCCAGGCACTTGCGCCACACCACCTCTTACCAATGATTCAAGATTGCTTAACGATCCAGCGCCAATCTCTTTAATCATGCCCAACAAGTCAGATGCCGTTGCTTTCTTGCCGCCTTTTAGCGTTATTAAAGTGTCAGGCGTGATCGGGCCAGTATCTTGTCCATACCCGCCGCCTAACGCAATTGCTAAATCTCGGTAATCAGCCATCAACCGTCTCCCGCATTTTAATTAAGCCGTTAAGCATCCTATTCTTGGTGTTGAACCATTGCTTGCTGAAGTCGCAATTATTGTAGTGGTCGAACTCAGGAATGCCTAAGGTGTAGTGGGCTATCTTAGCGTTAGGGTTTTGTTCTTCCCCTACCAATACGTTCCATTCTTTCGGTAGTTCACCGATTTGCGTATCGGTAAGCCAACCGAATCGGTGCAGAAATGTGCCATCGTTTGCGTTTACATATTCAGGTGTCAACACTTTGTTCATTGGGTTGGCGCAATTCCATAGGATTAGGCTTGACCAATTCTTTCTAGGGTAGTTTCTGTTGGCGGCCTCCATAGCTGTCCCTATGTACTTTTTGGGGTGTTTGGTCACGTAATTGTGCTTGACGACCTGCACGGCTTTTGTGGGGTCGAACAGGTCATTCAGGTCTTTAATGTTAGCAAGCATTAACATATCACTTGCATCCATGAAGATAGCTTTGCCTTTGAAGTTTGTGAAGTAAGGCACCAGGAAACGCTGATAGATGAATGCGTTTGTACCGTCCCTTTGGCTTCCGTAAAAGGGTGTAATGGCTACAGGCTCTGATGTGCGCTCTATCAGGGATTGGCAAAACACATGGAAGCCTACGGCCTCTCTTGGGTCGTAGCCTGCAAATATCCGAATCATTTAAGGGTCAGTTTGTATAACGTGCTGTCAATTAGTGCGGCTATTTCGTCAATGATGTTCTGCAGTTCGGATTCTTTGGGCATGGCCTTGCGGTTTTTCTCAACGTAATCCTTTAGGCTTTCCAAGTAACGCACGGGGTCTTTGGCATTGTGGAAGTTTTCGGGAAATGTTTTGATTTTTTCGTAACAGCCTGCGTAGGCTTCGGCAAAATCATCAGTTCGCTCAATGATTTCCTTATAAAACGCGCCCAATGCCATATGCACGGCAAATGAATCGGTTGCCAAGTGCATGAAATGCGTAATTGTTCCTGAGTGCAGCAATGTGCTGATGAAGTCAGCTACGTCTTTTTGGTTTGGGTCTTTTTCGTAAGCCATAACATCCCTTTAAAAATGGGGGGCGTGCTGCCCCCCTAAGACAACTGCAACACTATTCTACACGGGTAAAGGCACATCAGCAGGCCATAGCCCACGCTTGCATAGCAAAAATACTGTGGCTCTATGGGCGTTGTTCCACATCACTTGACGTTCTAGCTTGTTTAAATCTTTGCCTTGGTCTATTTCTTAATGGCAGTTTAGGCAAAGTGCAGCCACCAAGTTGTCGTCAGCCTTTACGCCTTTGCCCTTGCCGTTGCCCCAATTGCTGTGTGCGGCTTGCACCATGTGTTCTGTACCGCAATGCTGGCAAGGTAGCTCAGTCACCAGCTTTAGCAGTTTTCGGCTTCGGACGTATTGGTGTTTGGGAATCATTTAGGGCTTGGCAAAATGCCCATAGAACTTTTCGCAACCTTGCTTGTAAGCCACAACTGCATCTTCAATTTTTTCATAAGAACCCAAAGAAATGTTTTTTCCCATCACCATGATGGCGGCTTTCCACTTGTTTTTATAGAAAGCCACACCTTTGTAGCCCGACTTGTTTGTTTTTCTTAATTTTGAATTGTGAACGTTTTGACTTTGAGTGGCTTCACGCAAATTTTCAATCTTGTTGTTAAGACTGTCGCCATCAGCATGGTCTATGTATTTGGGAATGAAACCATGATGGTACAAAAAAATAATTTGGTGCAAATAGTATGTTTTGTTTTTTATGTTAATTTTTTTGTATTTTTTCCCATTGCAAACTGTTTCCCAACCAGCAACAGAATTGACTTTTTGACCGCCTGAACAATGTAATCTGTAAAGATTTCCATCTTCATATCTGTAAATTTTTTTTACATCTTCATTCATGACTTCTATCAACCTTTCTGTCTAAAAAGGATTGTGTTTTCCAAATCTCTACGTCTAGCCTTGCCGCCTCAATTTCCCACCGTAGGGTTTCTTCCTGCTCTATAGCCGCCGCCAAGCCTTTAAGAAGCTGTTGATAGCTAGGGTCAGCATAGGCTTCACGCTCTTGTGCGTTGGCGGCTTCATAGCCCATTGTTAGGGCTTCTTTCATAAGCAGGGCTTTCTTGGATTTCCTAAATTCTTCAAGATACACCCGTTGCGCTTTGGCTGCGCCGTAGGCGGGGGCTTTGTCCCGAATGTCCTGAGTTTTTTGCTCAATCATTTAATCACCCCCAATGCTCTTAAAGCCGCTTCAGGCCCGTCAACAACAGAAATGGGGCCTTGCCATGTGCCATGAAATTTGATTTGGTCTTCTGTAAGTTTTTGTCGTGATGGTGATTTGTTGCCATCTTTGACTTCCATCAAAAGGTTTACACCCTTGAACGAAACCAAAAGGTCAGGTACGCCTTTGCCAACAGCAGCCAGGGATTGAACCGTAGCGCCAGCGGCACGTAGAGCCGATACAACCTGGACATGGTTGGCATCAGTCCGTGCCGCCCTCATGCCTCAACCGATTCATTCTGCTCCGCAGGTCGGCTAATGCCGATTCCCCACGAAATTTGGCTATGTCTGATGACATTTTTTGCCACCAGCTTCGGGCATCGCCCATTTCCATCATCCTTTTTCTGTACCTGCTCATCCATTCTCTCGCTTCGCAATCCCTCATGTGTTCTATCTGCTCGTGCGTCACCTGTCATCTCCAATGCCTGTAATACGATTTGTGGGGGGTAATTTGTACCATCTTTTACCCCGTCAAGGATGGCATGGGCTTGGTAGTAGTTCATTGGCTTAAGATTCTCCAAGCTGTTGCTGCACAGAGTGGCACTTGTCCGTTGCCAATGGCTTTAAGTCTGTCCACCCTAGCGGCCATCCCATCAGCCACTCTACCCAAGTTGCGTTGAGTGATGCGGGGGACATTTCGGGGTTCTGTTTGCCACCAGTTTCTGTCCACACCACACTCGGCAAATCTGAATTCCCCTGCCACCCTTTGCTTGGCCTCCTTGCTGCATGGTCTGATTTCACAGGTGTTGGCCAATTCTTCATATTGCTCACTTGATCGCGTAGATTTGCTGGCTTGCTCCTGCCAGGTCTTGCAAATGTCGCTTCCTTTAATAACGCTTGAGCCGATTTTGGAGGCAGTCTGTCCATAGTGGTTGGAGTAGCCCATTTCGCCTGAATCTCTGGGTTCGCTAAACTGTAGTTGATTGCTCCCTTGGCTTTCCAAGATGTGCTCGTTGGTTTGCTCTTGTGATCTCCAGCGCAAGGGGTTGGTAGCTTTTCCGACAATCCATATTCTGTCCCTCTGATGGTTTGCTCCAACGTCCGCTGCTCCCAACACTCCCCATCTCGCATCAAACCCCATTGTGGCCAAGTCTCCAAGAACTCGTCCAAGTCCCCTAGAAGTGAGCATTGGTGAGTTTTCCACAAAGACGTATCGGGGTCGTACTTCGTGAATGATGCGCGCCATTTCTCCCCACATTCCGCTTCGTTCTCCGTCAATTCCTGCACCTTTTCCTGCGGCACTAATGTCCTGGCATGGAAATCCTCCCGAAACAACGTCAACAATTCCTCGCCACGGCTTTCCGTCAAAGGTTTGTACGTCATCCCAAATCGGGAAAGGCGGGAGAAGACCGTCATTTTGTCGGGCACACAGTACGCTTGCTGGATATTGCTCCCACTCAACGGCGCAGACTGTTCGCCATCCAAGCAGATGTCCCCCAAGTATTCCTCCACCAGCGCCTGCGAAAAGAGCCAACTCATTCATGCCACCCTCAAGGCTTCACGCCATGCCTTTTTCTGTAGCTGGCTTAAATGCTCGCCACTTTCTTCACGGTTTTTAAGTTTGTAAGCCCACTTTTTGGGGTCAACTGGCGGCAAGTTGTGGATGCGCTGGATTGCCTCCCTTTTTTCTTGCTCAGTAAGGGGTCTAATCGGGTCTTGGTTGCGTTTAATTTTGACGATGGCGGCAGAGTACAGGCCTTGGGTAATTTTCGCCCATTCGTGCGGTTCTGACCATGCGTGTGCGCTACACAATTTTCTGCCCTTATCCACCGACCACCGATTCGGGCATTCAAAAACCGTGCATTGCAGGTCGTTGTGGTTGTCTTCGGTTTGGGATTCGTGTTTCTGTTTTGCTTGAACGTAGCTCATGTTTGCTCCTGATGGTATGCGCCTTCAACAATTCGGGGGAATTTGCTTGCCGTAAAAAGAAACTCAAAGTTGGCTTTCCAATCTTTTGATCTGCCTGTCAAAAACTTGGATTTGCCTACATGGACAAAAAACCAATCAAAAAACTCTAACCCTCTTTCCCTGTCCAGCTTGTCGGCAGAAACCACATCCCGCCATCTTGCCGCAACCAAACGCTTTCGGGAGTCGCTGACCACAGTCACCCTTGGCAACATTGGCAAGCGGCTGTTGTACAAGTCAACAATTTCAGCAATTGGCGCTGATGGCGTTTTCTCGCTAGGCGAGACAACAAGAGACGTAGTCTCTGTATTTATTGGTTCTTGGTTTATGGTTATTGGTTCTTGGTTATTGGTTGGTTGAACGTCCGTTGAACGGGCGTTGAGCCTGCGTTCAGCGGATGCTTTACCAGCCTTGGACGCTTGTTCAATCTTAGAGTGAAAATGGGCTATTTCCTTGTCTGCTCTGCTGTTCACAAAGCCATCAGGTGTTGACAAAAAAAACTCATCCAACACGCTAAAAACTTCAGCTTCGTATTCCCTCATGCCAATTTGCCTGGCAATGTCGTGAACTTTTATGGGTTTTTCGTGAAGATAGTAGAAGTCTAGAAGCCTTCTGTAGGCAGCATCTTCAATGACGGTCAAATGCCGTGTGTGGGACGCATAGTCCCCTATGTTGAATTGATAGTAGTGCAAAATTTTTCCCAAAACCGTCCCACACAAAAAGAAACGAACGGCAGGCAGGTGGGCTTGCTTTTCGGCAGGGTAGCTACCCCCCACCTAGCCGTGTTTCAAACTCAAATACTAAACCATTCAGGCTTCAAAATCTTTAATTGCCAAACCCTAGCTTGTGGCAAGCTGTCGCCCCATTGGTACACAGCAGCCCTTTTGATGCCAAGCAAAGCTGCAAGCGCCGTAACGCCTCCAGCCAGTTGAATTGCTTTTTCTTTTTCCATGCCGCCATTGTAAGCTAGATTGACAAAAAAGCCACAATTAGGGTTTGTCCTAATAAAAAAGACTTGCAATACCGTAAAGCTGGCTTATACTTCACCCATGCCCTAGCAAATCGCATAAGGGTCTTTTTAGGAGGTCTTATGACCGATTTTACTTTTCTCCCTTCTGACTTTTCATCCACAACCATTACCTTGGTTGCTAACACGCCTGATGGCAAACAGTACCTTGCAGAACGGTATGGTTTTGCTGCCGTTTCTATCCAAGTCCGCAAGTCTGCGGCCCCTGAAATCGCCGATAGTCTTGAATTTCAAGGCTTGACTTACGCTTAACCAAACGGGGCTTCGGCCCCATCTTTAGGAGTACACCATGTTTGAAATCCAAGGCCCATATCCCAATCAGCGCAAGAAAAAAGTTGACCGAATCATCACTTGCCTCACGCTAGTGGCACTTGCCATCGTTGCCCTCGATCTTTTTCTTTGGAGGCCGTAATGACTGCTAACCAAGTAATTGCCAACATATCAGCCACGGCTGACCGTATGTATGCAGGGCAACCCCCTGTTGACCGCCTGGCTTTCCAAGTCGGAATGCTGGAGTCCAAGATACGTGAATACGTTTACCTTCTTGACAGCCTTCAACAGGAAGTTCAAGAAGTCATACAAATCTTGGAGGATTGATGCGAGTGATTACTTACCCCCTACTTTGCTGGTTGGCTGTAATCACCACAGGTTGCTCTAACTTTCAGCCGCCGAAACCGCCTGACCAAGAGCTAATTGTGGATGCCCGTGTGCAACCAATGGGACGCAATGAAGTTATAGATGCTGTTCGCCAATGCGAAACATCAGGCTTACGTGCTATCCCTTTGTACGCTAAACGCCGTATCGGTGGCTATTCGGTGGAAACCGTAATAGAAGTCACTTGCGGCCCTAAATACGTCTATTGATATGTCCCAACAACAATTTTACGAAACAGTACAGAAAGAAGAACTTTATGCAGAAAATTGCAACAGCACTAGTCAAAGCGCAGAAAACTTTTGCGCCAGCCTTAAAAACCGCCACGAACCCTCATTTCCGCAGCAAATATGTAGACCTGGCATCTTGTGTGGAATCGGTTATAGACGCTTTAAACACAAACGGGATATTCTTGTTTCAGACTACTTCAGAACATTCTGATGGGATTGTCTGCGAGACAAGTTTCTTGCATGAGTCGGGTGAACGTCTTGATTGCGGGAAATTGTTTTTTCCTGCTCCAAAGCAAGACCCTCAAGGCTTCATGTCATGTTTGACTTACATTCGCCGCGCGTCTTTGATGGCGGCAACAGGGCAAGCACCTGAAGATGATGATGGCAATGCCGCTAGTCGCAAACAAGAGCCAAAGGTTAACGCAAGTGCTATGGCAGACCACCTTGCAGCGATAGATGCCACCACCAACAAAGAAGAACTGCAAACCGCCTATGCCGCCGCTTATGAGGCCTGTAATGGTGATCAAACATGGCAATCACGGGTGATGGCAGCAAAGGCCGCACGTATCAAGAAAGCAAAGGAGCAATAAATGATAGAACTTCCGTCCACATGGCCTGGGTTAATGGCTACCGCAGAGGCAGAAAAGCAAGAGCCTGATGATTTGACCATTGCCTACATGAGTGGCTTACATGATGGAAAAAAGAATCGCACATGGGTAGGGCTAACACCGACAGATTGGTTTGAAGCATTGAAAGATATTGACCCCGAAACAAAGAGACTTCCGCAAGGGTTTTCATTGTTTGCTTGTGCCATTGAAGCCAAACTCAAGGAGAAAAACACATGATAGAAATGATTGAACAACGCACGGATGAGTGGTTTGCCGCCCGATTAGGCAAAGTCACGGCCTCTAGGGTTGCTGACGTAATTGCCAAGACCAAGACGGGTTATTCGACTAGCAGGGAAAACTACATGGCGCAACTGGTCGTAGAACGTATGACGCAAAAGCCCACAGAGTCTTATTCCAACGCAGCCATGCAATGGGGCACAGACCAGGAAAAGTTTGCAAAAGCGGCTTATGAGTTAGCCAAAGACGTTATTGTGGAAGAAGTGGGGTTTGTGCCTCACCCCAACATTCCGATGGCAGGGGCTTCACCTGACGGGTTTGTGGGGGTCAATGGTCTAGTAGAGATCAAGTGCCCTAACACCGCCACAATGATTGAAACCTTGCTGACCAAGAAATGCCCACAGAAATATTTTACGCAAATCCAGTTTCAGCTTGCCTGTACGGATAGGGTGTTTTGCGACTATGTGGTGTTTGACCCCCGTATGCCTAAACACCTTCAGTTATTCGTCACACGCATAGAACGTGATGAAGACTACATTGCTCACATAGAAGATGAAATTCAGACTTTTCTTGAAGAAGTCGATCACAAAGTCAAATTACTCAACTCACTAGGAAACCCAAATGTCTAAGCTCAAAAAAGAAATATCGTGCATCGTAGGGCAGTACACCAATGCCCAAGGTGCGGCTAAGAACCGCTACCAACGCATCGGCTCAATCATTGAAACCAAGAATGGCGATATGTTGAAGCTAGACGTTATCCCACTTAAAGATGGCGGTTGGGACGGTTGGGCTTACCTGAACGACCCTCGACCAAAAGACTTAGGGTTTGATGATGAGTTTTGAACACATCAGAGCTAGGTCTAATGACCCCATCACATCTTACCTGGCGGCTGATGCTGCCCCTAAATTTACCAACAAGCACGTTAATACGATTTTGGAGTGTTTGGCAAAGCACGGGCCGCTAGGCAAAGACGGTATTTCCAAATTAACAGGGCTTGATGGCGTACAAATTTCTAGGCGGTTGCCCGAACTGCAAAAAGACGGGTTGATTCTGCTTACAGGCAAAACCGTTAAATCCAATACAGGCAACCAAGAACGTGAATGGCGCTTGGCAATACCATGAGCTACATCATCGCCCCCTTACCGCCCCTTAAATGCTTTGTTAGGCGAGAATTTTTGTACAACCACACCAAAGGTCATGGTGAGCTAGAGCCTGCCATTTGGGTGAGTCTAAAGGCATTGCGGGGGCAGGTGTTTCGCATCGAGTCCCTGCTGCCCAACTACGGGGCTTTGTATGACAAGCTGCCCATACACGCTTATGTGTGGAAAACAGAACATGGTGATTTGCCTGTTGACACACTTCAGCTTTGGGATTGCATGGGCTACCGCTTTACCATTTGCGAAAAGATTGGCCTCCGCAATTTAGGCGTGAAGTTTCTAGGCAAAGACAAAGAATGGAACTTTGGACGCTATTTGTTTACTGTGGACTTTTGCGCTGATGGTATGGATTTGGACACAGGTTTTACCGAACAAGCAGAAGAACACAAGTCGTTTAATTGGATTGCGCTAGATAACGGACAGTTTGCTTGCCAACCCAACAATCGGTGTTTGTGGTATGACCAAAGCCTAATTCCTGCAGAGACAAAGTTTCCTGATTTTCAGGCGGCTCAAACCTTTTACACGGTTGATGGCACACGCAAGTGGTCAGCAGGGGACGATTGGTTTTACGACTTAAAAGAAAAGAATGCTTGAAATCTTTTTACTTTTGCTGTTAGGCGGGTTAGCTCTTGTCGTCTCGGTTTTGATTGCAATTTACATTTTTAAAGACTAAGAAACATGGCGCGTTCATCAATACGGCGGTTTTGCAGCCCTTTTAGAATCTTACCGCCTGCCATGCAATATTTGAGTAGCTCATCTGCTGAGCCTGCCATATCTCCACGCAGGGCTTTTTGACGTAGCGTAGACCGTTGGAGTGTGCCTAGCCCTACATTGAACGAAAACGACACTAGGGCATCAAACTGACCTTGGGTTAGGGGTACAGGCACAAACTTTTTTACGCCACGCTCAAACCGCTGTAAGTCTGCAGCAAGTATGGAATCCACTTCTTCCATAGAAAACTTGCGGTTGTCTTCAGGGCGCAGGGGATATGCGTCACGTTCTTCTATCTTTAACTTGCCCTGTTCAGGGTAAAGCACATGGCCCACACCGATAGTCCACAACTTTGCGGGGCAGCGATATGGGTTTTGTCTTATGCCCTCATGGTGTTTAATGACCGCAAGGGCTTTTGGGCTGACGTTCATTTACCAAACGCTCTGCCACCAAAGTGAAACGCTATGATGGACGCAAACAGGGTTTGAGTTTCGTTATCCCAAAGTTGCTCTGCCATCTTTTCAAAAGTAACGCCAGTAGAAATACCATGCCATGCTAGGGTCAGGTCGATTGCCACCAGGAGAAAGAAGAATCCGTAGGTGATAACGGGCCTTACTGACGCTCTTAAATTGTGCATCCATTGGCTAGTCCCTTCGTTCAGGCTGGTGTCATGGGCGTAAATAGCTTGCATCTCAGCTTGCTGCGCCCCAATTAGAGCCACTTTTTCTGACGATTTTGTTTCAATTTCCAGTTGTTCAGACTTGATGTGCTCAATACGCTCCTGCGCCTCAAACCCTGCTTTACGCATCTCTAGCTCACGTTGAATCTGCATTTGGGCTAGGGCAAGCTCATGCTTTTTGTCGGCACGATCCTGAAAGAAATCCAGCAGCTTGGGCAAGCCGCCCATCAGGAATGACACGATAGTTGAAAGTAGAGTAATCATTTAGGTTTCTCGCAAGTGTGTTTGGCACGTTCTTCAAGTATTGCAATGGACTGCCTGTTGTAATGGATTTGGTCACGGTTAAGTTGAATTTCTTTTTCCAAATCTTGGCGTAGTTTTTCACGGGCAAGTTCGGCCCCGCTATTGGGTGCTTGCCTGTTGTCAGATGTAACCACCAAACTAATCTTGCTGTTCAGAATGGTCACTTCATGCGCTAAGTTGGATAGCGCAGACATTAAATAAACTACACAGCTAAAAAGCAAAGGCAAAATTGCAAACGTGATTTTTTCAATTAAGGCGTTTTTGCGGATTCTTCAGCCATTTACATCCCCAGTAGTTTTTTAACAAACTCAGCAGCCACGCCAGGGCCAAGCAGCACCACGGCAATCACTACATACAAGAGGTACTCAATCTTGGCCATGCGCTTAGAGCCTTGAGTAAAGCTCTCTTGTATGCCTTCGTATCTTTGGGCGCAGACGGCCTCATGGACGCTTAAACGCTTATCGGTTTCATTGGCGAGTTCGTGTATCGTTTCCATGAGGCTGTTTCTTTAGTCTGCTTTTACTGCGGCTTCGGCAAATTGGTCTTTAAGTGCTTCTTTCAGCATCTTTAAAAACGCATCTTTACCCACCACCAGTTGATGAAGTTGAAATTGGGTTGAGCCAATCTTTCGGTCTAAATCTACGCAATGGTTGAACAACGCAACTTGATTCTCTGTGAAGTCATTTGCATCGTATTCAACATCATCTATAGTCACGATTGGTGTCATGGTGTCACCTCATCCGCTGGCTCAGGCGTGTTGCCTTCTGCAAGCCATGCTAGGTAGGCTTCATTAGTTTGCGTATTTGCCCAATCACCCGTGGCAATGTTGTCTTCAAACATTTGAGCAAATGTTCCCATTGGGTTCAATTTATATGTGGTCATTTATAGCTCCGCTTCTGCTGTGTAATGAATTGCCGTGATTTGATACTGACCAACAGTTTGTGTAGTCCCAATAATATAAATGCTGCTTTGGCTTGATGAATAAATTTGCGAGTTCACATCTGAACTTGCACTTATATTTCGCCAGTTTGCGTTTGCAGCAGACGGGTTATATGTTGTGATAGTCGTTGGCGTTGCTCTCATTACAACAGGCAAATTAACCCATGCAGGAGCCGAACCAGAAGCTGCTGGAGACTGCGAATATACAGCGCCAACGCCACCAATGTTTTGTGCAGGAGCAGTTCCTTGAGGAAATGACTTTTGATAATACCGCTGACACAAAGCCAACTCAGTCCCATAAGGACGGTAGTCAAACGATGTGGCTACGCTGCCTTTTTCTAGCTGTACGCCTGTGATGTAGAACGTAGCTCCGTTTGTGCTAATAAGTTTTGTGTCCCCTGTTGCGCCAACATAACCAATAGAACCCCAAGCGCCAGCAGTTCCTACATTACTGCTACCACTACCAATGTCCCAATAAATTCGCATTCCAATACCAGTAGTAGTCAGCCATGTTCCGCTTGTATCGCCAGCAACGGTTACTGATTTTTGTTCCCAAGTATTTGCCGAGTTAATGGTGTAAGTAAATGGATAAGCCCTGTTAAAAGCGCCATTTGTTAGAGAGCCACCAAACTGACCAGTAAGACTAGAACGAACCCAAAAAGATAAAGTTACAGTTTTAGCATTAGCAGTTCCAAAACCAAAATCAGAACAGTTTGTTCCTTCAATTCTATGTGATAGAAAATAATATTGACTAGACCCTACACTTGCATCAGCCGTTGTAACTGTTGCAATTATAGAATTAACAAATCCAGCGGGAGCGGTTGAAGATTGTTGGAGCGTATAAACACCATCACTTAATTCACCGAAGCCCAAAAAACGGTCAACAGGGTAAAAATCAGTAGCGTTGTTTACAGTTACCGCAGCCCCCGCATTACGCTGGTCAATCACCATTGCACCATTGATGATGCGGTTCTTGAAGCCTGTGTAATTTGTATCTGTGCAATTTACCAAACTACCGCTTGCTGGCGTTCCAAGGATAGGCGTTACCAATGTCGGGCTAGTCGCTAATACGTTGTTGCCTGTGCCTGTGTTAGTGACGCTTACAAGTGCTTTGGACGCATCTGTTGCCACCGCGCTTGAAGCAGTCAAGCTAGAGTAAATGGGCGCAGCGCTAAATGTTGCAACGCCAGTAACCGCAAGAGTACCCGCTACATTGGCGTTTGTACCCACATAAAGCGCCTTGGCTATACCTACACCACCCGCAGTAATGATTGACCCTGTGGTTGTAGATGAACTATCTGTAGTTAGGCTTGACGTAACACCTTGTGCAAACGTAATCCTAGCGGTTGTGGTGGTCTGACCGTCTTTAGTGATAGCTGTGCTTAAGCCCACGCCTAAATCGGCTGTAAGGGCGTTAAAAGCGGTTGCAGATATGACTGTGCCTGCAACTACAGGTTGCCCTGCTGAGTTGATGTTAAATGTACCGCTGCCGTTGTAACTCATAATTTCACCTATTGGGTTGTTGTGCGAGGGCGTTAGCTAACAAAGCTTTTCTAAGCTGTTCTTCGTTGTACTGCTTTACGATTGTAGGAAGTTCTGCAATTGTTTGGCGTGCTTCGGGGCCTTTTTGTAAAAGCAATTTTGCCAATTCATTTCTTGTTTGTTCAGGCATTTTTACTTTGTTCCATGCCTGTGCGGCCATACCCATAGCTGGAGCTATGTTGCCTTGTGCGGCACTTGCGGCTGCTTGTCCTGCGTTAAGCAAATTTGCGGGATTGTCCAAATCACCTGCGGCAAAAATTCTTGACATGGTTTGCGAGCCGCGCCCCACCGTTTCAAGCTCTTTAAGCCGCTGTTCTCTAGCTACACTTGCAGCAAAGTCACGGTAATTAGGGCCAAATATTTCTTTTAATTTGCCACTTGTCGCAGGCTCTTTCCACATTTTTGTCAAAGCGGTTTGACCTGCTTCTGTGCCTACTTTGTCCTTTATGGCTTGCACAGCACCTAAACGAAACGCAGATATCTCGCTTTCGCTCATGTCTTTTGTCAATTCCTTAATGGCAATTGCGTCTTCTTTCATGGAATCACGGCCTTTTCTTAATGCCGTTTCAAGCTGTGCAGGGCCTGCAAAAGAATCCCTTGCCATTTTATAAATAGACCGCCCTTTATCATCTGTTGGGCTAAGTCTGTCCAATTTGTTAGTTAACTTATTTCGCAAATCGTTATAAGCGTTGCTTAAAGTTGTAGCTTGTCCAAACTTGCCTCTTGTTTCTTCACCAAGGTCGTATAACGCTTGCTTTATTTTGTCTAAAGAATCAAGAGGTATATCATCACCTACTTTAATTTTGGATATGTCTATTGGTGTAGTTTGTTTTAGCTTGGCAAGAAGTTCTGCGCCTCCATGTGCAGTTTCAGAAGCTTTAATTAACTTTGCAAGCTCATCATCTACCCGAAAAGACACGCCTTCTAATTGATTGTAAAAAGGTTTAGATGCAGTTTTCTTTTCGTTAATCAATGAGTCCAATGTGCCTGTATAGGTTTTGCCGCTTGTACCCATTGCTTCATCTGCGGCAGTTATCAATCGCTTTGATCTTGTTGCTTGACGATTTTTAATCATTTGCTCAGTCAAGTCTTTGGCTTGACCTGGCAAGCTTGCCAATGTATCCAACAATGTTTTTCCTGATTGTCCTGATACATCTGCCACCGTAGCTTCAGGGCCTCTAGTCAAAAGTCTTGCTTCTGCTTGCTTTAATGGATTGCCGCCGCCGCCTTGGAAAAACGAACCCATGCCGCTTCTTTGCAAAGCTTCAGCAAGTTTTAATTTAGCTTCGTTTGCGGCTGACGATTCGCTTACACGTTGTGCAATGTTTCCACCCACGGCACTAATTGCTTTACCAGCACCTTGCGCTATAGGGCCAATCATCATGCCTAAACCAACTTGACCTCTTTTCGCTTCTCCAAAGTCTTGTTGTTCTTTTTCGTCTGTTATTGGAGTCAATGCGCTAGAAACGCCACCCAAAACGCTACCCGTCCCCAACAATCTAGGAAGCGTTGACACAAAAGCTGCAGGCAATCGTGCAGCAAGAGCTAAGTTTGCAGGATTTAAAACATTACCTGCTAAACGACTTACATCAAAACCTGTATCCCCTGCTTGCTGCCTTCGTAGGTTGTAAGCTTTTTCGCCTTCGTTTATGGTTTGATCAATATATTCTTTAGCTCTTGGGCTGAATGCGCTTGCCGCTAATTGAGCACCGCCTAAAAATGGGTCTGCCATGCCTCTTGCAAAGCCTTCAACAGCCGTTTGGTTTTCCATTGGTGGGTTAACACCTATTCTTGCCAAATTTGGATATCTTGAGACAGAACTTTGTGCAGGCAAAGGGCTTTGTGTGGGTTGTTTGGCATGAAATTGATTTGCCATTTGCCATGCTGATTTTTCATCAGCGGCATCAACTTCATAAGTGGCATTTCCTATATCAACTTCAAATTTAGCCATTATTTAACCCTCCGTACTGCATTAGGTGGAGGTGGTGCAAACATTTGATCAGGCATTGCAGGCGTTGTAGGTGATGATTTATCGTATTTTCTGTACAAAGATTCAACTTGTTGCAATGCAGCTAAACGCCTTTGAACGGATAATGAGCTATCGCCAATTTGACCAGCCATTTCTCTATATAGTTTGCTATCTGCATCCGATTGTGGGCCTTCCATTCGCGGCATTTTTAAGGTCAAACTTCCGCTTAAAACGCGCAATTGATCAGCTTGTGCAGCGCCTTCAGGTGAACCGCCATAAACTCTTGCCAATGCGTTTTTGGTTTCACCCAAAAAGCTCTGAGTAGGCAAAGGCGCTTTAACAATTTCACCTTGTTCGTTTTTAGCTTTACCTGATAACAAATTGCGCGCATCATCAATTAGGCTGCCCAAACCTTCCATTTCACGCTCTTTTTTGTTTGTTTCTTTTGCGGCAGCTACTGCAATGTCTTGTTGCGCTTTGGGGGATAGCGCAGGTGGCGCACCTAGTGGTGTGTATGCCGCTGTAGGTGCTGCTGTGGGTGCTGCTGTAGGCATTCCTGTAGGTGCTGCTGTAATCGGGGCTGGTCTAGGCGTTACTGCGCCAACAGGTGCGCCTGTAGTAGGTGCGCCCATGCCCGTATCAAAGAACAGTTGTTGTGCGCTGATGCCTAAACGCTTGGCATCGTTCTCTAATTGCGCTCTTTGATATACAGACAATTGCGTAAAGTTTCTGTCCGAGTCTTCACGCCGTTGTTTTATGGTGGCTTCCGTATCTTTTGTAATGGTGGTAAATTGATTTACTGGGTTTGCAGGCCCAACCACCTTACGTTCGCCATTTTTTCCATACAACACCGAAACAAAACCAGTTGGGCTGTTAGGGTCTTTTTCGTATTGAGGCGTTGTGCCAAATTCGGATTTCTCAGGCGCACGGAAGATTTCTTGTTTTGTTCTAGGGTCAAAGAAAACATCCCCTGCCGATGCTTTAATGGGCGCTTCAGGTTTAGCCAACAATTGAGCCATGTAAGTCTGCTGACCAATAGGCGTTTTCATTGCTTGCAAGTTTGCGGGGTCTAAATAGCCTGCAGGACGCGCCCCTTGCATGGTGTCATCACCCATCACCATCCCAGGTTGGGCAGGCGCTCTCATGTCCCTAAAGATGCTTGCCAAATCGGTTGCAACATCCCTTTGATATTGCTGGGCAAGGTTTTTTTGTTCGGTTACGGCTTCTTGTTCTTTTTTCGTACCAACATATGCATTCAACAATTTAGCCAATCCCGAATAGGGGCTTATAGGCACACCTGCTTGTTGCGGCATTTCAATAGGTTGCAATGACTGCTGTTGCAGAAGTTCAGCCAAACGCCGTTTTTTGGCAATGCTTTCGCTTTCTGCTGTGTAGGGATTCAGATTTATATCAGCCATTACAGTCTCCCATAATCAACCATTAAGTAGCCGCTTGGATGCATATGTACCGCTTCAGGCATAACTTGCGCCAATTCTTGAGCCATTACGCCAATCTGACGACCACCAAAAATGTCGTATTCATAGATGCCAACACCGATTGGATGCACCCCTATTTGCACAATGTTTGACTTCAATCTACGGTCAGAAAACATTGAAAATGTACCTGCAGGAGCCATAAGAGCAGCGCCGCCCAATTGGAACAAACCTGCTGTTTGCGCGTTTTGACCTGCTACCTGTTGGTTGTAAAGATTTTGGTTGTACGCGCCCTGTTGTGCTGCAGCGCCAGCAATGTTGGGTGGTGTAATGGTTTGGCCTTGATATGCTGCAAATTGTGGGTTTTGAATTTGCGAGCCAGACATCAATGCCGTGATCTCATTCAATGGCAATTGACGTAATTGGATGGCTTTAGCCAATGCTTGTTGTTGGGCAGTATTTCCAAACTGTCCACCTTGTAGGGCTTGGTTAAACCCTTGTTGATTTGCGCCAATATCAAGGTTAAGACCTTGTAAAACCGCTTGGGTTCTAGCATCTGTCTCTTGCTGACCAAGTAGGTTAATTGCGTTGTTGTACGCTTCTGAGCCTGGTCGTAATCCTTGATTAATCAATTGCGTTTCTGTACTGGTGCGTTGCCTTGCCAAAGACGGCTCTAGGCGTTGCATGATGGCCTCTTGGCCTGTCATGCCAGCATTGATCGGCATCTTTGCTACATTGCTTAAATCTAACGATGTCTGAACATCAGGCCCGCCAAACGCAAATGGCGTACTTAAAACATTTCTAGCTGTACCAATCCCTTGTTCGCCCAAGTTCGCAAGGCCCGACTGAACCCGTTGTTGCGCCTCTAATGTTTGTTGTGCCTGCGGGGTTAAGTTTTGCCGTATGGTCGGCACATCGCCCTCATACGACACCAATTGCGTACCGTAAGGGCTATAAACATTGGGATTGGATAGCTTTGCAGAAGCTCGCGCAGTTTCTACGTTGGCTGCGCCTTGTGCTGCGGCAGCCCCTAAGTAATCAGGCGCTGGCGGTGGTGCTGGTGTACTTTTTCCCATATTTTTCCCCTAAAAATCTGCAATTAGATTTGTTTAGCACTAATAACACTATGTCCCCATTTGGTTGCGCGTCTTGTAACTTTGCTTCTTCTTTGAAACCCATTTTTTTGACTAAGGTCAAACTTTTTGCATTGGTATCAAATACAGAAACAATAATCTTTTCAACGCCGCATACATTAAAGGGATAATCAAAGATAGCGGCTAAATAGCTAGGGGTAATTTGCCCATCTATTGCGATATGGCAAAAAATAGAACGCTTGTTCCAGTTTTCGTAGATCACACCAGCAACGTATTCGCCATTCTTCATTAACCCAATGGCACGGCTGCGTTCTTCATGGTAACCGCCTTCAATCCTTGCGGCTACCCAATGGCCTACCGCATGGTCTGTGGTTATCTTAAAGCACACCACCTGCCTCAAACACCAAGTCGGTTGCGACCCATTGCAATTGTATCCCTTGTGTTGCCGTTTTTATCAGCGGGGCAAACGTGTAACCAATATTTGTAGCCCCCTGCCAATCGGCGCTAGGCACTAAGCCTGACCCCCAAATGGCAGAATCCCAAAGCCCTGCATCCCATATGCCATAAACGCTGGTTGAGAAGTTAAGCTGTGCCGATTCATCCGCTAGGTTGTAGTCCACATTGACGTTGCCAAAAACAGCAGGCGTTCCATTGCTTTGCAAGTGATACCGAATCATCTTGCATTGTTTTTGTAGGGCTGTTCCATAAGACTGAAAGCTTTGAAGCCCAAACCCTTCAATGTCTGAGGTATCGTCTTTGTTGCCATTCCAAGCCAAACCCACATAGCCATCGCCACCAAAGTAAGGGTCATCAATGTGCAATTCCCAACAATTGGCATACCAGCCTGTAAAGTTACACCAACTCTTGGTGATGTTGTTCATCACATATTGTTGTTGCTCGCCCTCGCCATAAGGCACATTCAAAATCAATTGATTTTCTTTTGGGTAGTACAGCAACTGCCAACCAAAATTAGCCCCATAAGTTGATATAGCCGTACTCATGGCGTACTGAATCTTGTTGGTAATAGATACCCTTGGGTCAAGCCTTGAGCTTTGCAATGCCCCACTCATAGGCACTACACCGTCCTGAGTAATGATCAGCAAGTCGCCACCAAACTTTGTATAACAGCGTCTGCCAATAGGTGCGCCAACTTTATAAAGCCCAATCTGCGAAATTCCTGTTGGAGTCGTTGGGTCGGTTAAACGCCAAACAAGAGCTTCGCCATTGCTTGTAATAAACACCAAGTAATCGTCAACGCCATAACCAGCGTCTAGCGTCCAAGTCATGCCTGCCATGATGTAGCCGCCGTATTGGAATACGCTTGTCATGTCTAGCGCAACAGCCGCGCCGCCAATGCTGTTTACAGGCAAATACCATGCTTTTAATGTGCCTGTTTGCACCAACCAAATGCGGTTTTTAAAAATCACGATGTTGGAACAAGTAGCCGAATCCACGCCTGTAATGTCGTAAGGCGCACCGTCACCGTCTTTATGCCAATTCGTGCCATCAAAAGTGCGTAGTTTGTCTGCGCCATTGACCGCCATCAAATAGGACGCCGCTGGTGTGGTGATGTTTGTGTACTGAAATTTTGAATTTGTTAGACCACTTACAGCCGCCGCGCCAACAGCGCCTGCACTAGTGGCATCGTAAATCTTGCCATCAGATACAGCAAACAATTTGTTAGCCGTACCCGAGCTATATGCCATCAGCGTTTGCACTTGGGCAGGCAAGCCTGTGGCGTGTTTGGTGTAACCGTTTCGCAGAATGACCGAGTTAGTGCCAGGCCAAAAGTTTTGCAACGTCACGGCATCCAAAGGCTCCATTGCCCCTAACGCATCGCGCGCATTCCACCCACCAATAGGCGCAGCAACAGTAACCGTTTGTGAGGCTTGCTGGCGCGGGGCTTTGATGAATGAATTAAGCATTAATCTTTGTTTCTTTTTGATATGGCTTTTGCCTTTGCCCTAGCGTCTTCTTTTGAACTAGCGCCCCAAGCTTTTAGAGATAGGGCCAATCGGGTTGGCTCGCCGTTCTTTTCCATAGGGCCAGGCATATTGCCCATCCGTGCAAGAAATGAAGCCCGTCTAGGGTTGTCGCCTGATTTCACAGGCGGCTTCAAATTCATGCCTTCAGCTTTTGCAGAGGCTCTGCCCTTGGCGTTTAGACCGCCTTCAGGATTCTTGCCCTCTTTGCGTTGCCAAGCGGCTGTCATTTCTTTTTCTCAGGCTTTGCAGTCTTAGCCGCTTCTTTAAAGTCTTTAGCGGTAGGTGCGCCTTCTGTGCCAGGCTTACGCATTTTTTCGCCTGACCCTGCGGCTATTCTTGCCCTCTTTGCTTGAATGTTGGCATAAAGCCCGTCTAGTTTCATACGTTCCCCTTTTAAACAGTAGGCCAGTTACCGTCTTGCACGCTCCAAGGGCCGACCAATTGGTTCATGCCCACAGGTGCAAGGCTCATGCTTGGTACAGGAACGTCTTGTGCCTTGTTGTAGCTCAACGCCCTTGTGAATTCGCCTAGCTCAATGCCATAGTCAAGCTTTTTGGCTTTTAAGAAGTAGAACTTCAAACCCGCCAACATAAGGTCATCAGGGAAAACTGATGTGTCCGTATCTAGCGTGTAAGCAGATTTTGAGCCTGTAGCTGACCCTGTAGCACACACCCAATAATTTGAAACGTACTCAAACGAAAAGTTGTAAACAGTCGTCAAAGCTTGGAAAATTCGGAATTTGCCGTTGTAAATTCGGTAACGCTCTCTTGGGCCAATGGAAATGATGCCACCCTGCAAGAATTGCCAATCTTGGCTTGATTTCGTTCCTAAATTGCGCCAATGGTCTGTTCTGTCCCAATTTGTATCCGAAATCATGCGGTCATAGTCGCTAGGCACATCGTAATCTTGTTTGGCAAAGGTCATAGACACCGATGCCGTTGAAGTGCTTACAGGCGCATTCAGCGTGACTTGCGTAGAAGAATCAATCGTAAGAATTTCAGCGTAAGGTGTTTGTCCTACGCCCGTAATCACATTGCCAACTTGCAGCCCTGTAGTTGACGGTATGTTAGTGATTACTCTTGAGCCTGATGTAATGTTGCCTGTGGTGTTGATGGCAGCTTCTGTTTGCCAAATGTATGCTTTGACTAGCTTCTGCCATTCAAAGTCGCGCACCAAGTCTTTGCCTAAACGCTGCGCCAACCCTAAAAGCTGAACCGTTTGGTTGTTTGTGCTACCAATTACAGAAGTTGGTTGTGAAAGCCCCAATTCTGCGGAAACTTGGTCAACCAACCCCAGTAATGTGTAGTTCATTTATTCCACCAATTCTTTTTTGGGTCTGCCTGCTTTTTTAGCCGACAACTCTGTGACTAATGCCCTTAATTGTGCCATTTCTTCCTCTTGTTGGGCGAGTTTTGCGTCAGTTTCAGCACGAATTTTGTCAAACATGGCGGCATCTTGCGCTGCAGCAATAAACGCCCTAGCTTTGGTTCGCAAATCGTTAAAACCCATGATTTTGTCGCCTGCGTTGTCAGGAAGATTGGCAAATTGGTCAATTGTGTAGATGTGCATAGCTTTGAATTCTGCTTTTTGCGTTTCAGAAACAATAGTCCATGCCTCAATAGGTGTGCCTGCTACCTTTTGCTCTTTCTTTTGCTCAAATCTTGCCCATTCCACAGGGAATTCTTCAATATCGCTATCCCGCACGGGTCGATCAATCACCAAGGTTGAATCGCCTGGCACTAGCTTTTTGATAAAAATCTTTTCTTCAAATATTGGGCGCTTTTCTACGTCCGATTTAAAGTTGTTTTTTACTTGTACGGCATGGAAAAAAACAGCCATCTTGCCCCTGTTGTCTTCCATAAAACTGTCGTTTGTCCATCCTGCTATTTCGCTTTTCATTTCAGTCCTTTCAGTTGTAGTGCGGTTTCTTGCATCAAACCATCCCCAAAAAATGCAACCTCTGCATCTTGAGTCGTGATGAATTCCTCCATCTCGATTGCTGCTTGTAACATTTGGCGCGTTGTTTGAAATATTCTAGTGCCAACCTTTACAAATATTCTATCTTGCGGTTTACCTGTGTGGTCACCTGCGTGCCTTTGGGTGGTGTAACTGCAATCCATGCCGTGAAAGTTAAACCTGCGAAACCCTAGTGCCGCCATAACATTCATAGCCCTCATGCCCACGGTTGACCCGCCGCCAATCATGCTCTCCATGCCTTCAGGGTGATTTTTGGCTACCCAAGCAATTGTTTCCATGTCGTTGCCGTTTATCAAATGCCATAGCTTGATGTTTTGATCTTTAAGCGCCTCCCACCAACTAGGGTGGCAAACCGTTGCCATTAAGTAGGTTGTTTCCTTTTGTGGCATTTTTAGCATTTTGACTTTGTGTTCTCTTGGGTCGCAATCCACATGAAAGTCAGGTATTACGCCGCGCTCCACTAAAAAGTCATGCGCCCCCGATACCGTTACGATTGGGCGTTTTATGATTTTCCAAGTGTCCAAAAGACTTGGGCCATAGCAAACGATAGATGCCCATTTGTCGTTAAACTTGGGCTTCTTTTTTAACATTGGCCCTTTTGCTTGCGCCATTTGTGCATGGCGCTCATCATTGCTTAGTGCGCCTTGTAACATTCGATTCTCATATCCCTAAAAGGGAAGTGGTACTTAGGCACACAGAACTCAATGCGTTCCATGCCTACAGATTCAAGCATTTGGCGCAATGGCTCTTGAAACCATCCCCACTTGTGACACATGGCAGGCTGCTTGTGTTTGGGGTCGCCATACAGCGCCAAAAGGGTCATAAAAGGCTGTAGGGGCTGCTTGTTGACTACGCAGTTGTGGACATAGGCAAACACTTTGTCCATGCATGGAAGCTCTAAAATCATCTTGCCATTAGGCTTAAGAATGCGCTTCCATTCGGTTAAAACATCAAACACTTCCCATTCATAGAAGTGCTCTAAAACGTGAATGGCAGCTACGGCATCAGCAGAATCTGACGCTATTTCAAGCTTTCTTAGGTCGCACTTGATGTCAGCAATGTCTGAATGCAAGTCAACATTTATCCATCCGTCCCATTTCTTGTTTCCACATCCCAAGTTGTAGGCGGTTGGGTAACTGTCTTCCACGTTTTTATCAATGTTTGAGGCGAGTATTCTTCCCTCACGTACTTCTGCGCCGCCAAAATATTTTGATTCACGCTCTGCCGTTGTGTCCATTCAATGCCCTCTTTTATGTTGCCTATCCAAATGCCAGGGAAACCTTCTAATGCGGGGTGCGGCTCTGCAACCACAAAACATCCTTGCCGAATCGCCTCTATGGCCCGATTGGGGCTTTTGTACGTTTCGGTGGCAGGTATCACCACAATGTCAGCTTGTGCAAATTCTTCTAGCATGGTTTCGTGCGACCAAGGGATAGCACCACCAAAATTGGAAACAACACTTAGCGGGTAGCCGTCTAAGTCAGGCAAGATTCGGCGCAAACTGTCTTTGTTGACAGCATGACCAAACCATAGGCACTTCACCCCATTGCAATGCGGGGGCATTTCAGGGTATTCATAAGGGTCGGGAATAACTATGGCATCCCGCGCAAACGCTTTGATGCGGTTAGCCATTTCTTGGGTTGGGCAAGTGACCACATCAGCCAAGCGCAAGGCTTCAGCGTAATGCATCCAATCAAAATGGTCATCGCAAAAATCAACAATGACCCTTGCGCCCCTTGCTTTGGCGCGAGCCATCATCATTAGTTCTTCAGGCACGGGCTTACAAAAAACCAATGTGTCAGCAGTCAAATCGTTAAGGCTTGCCCAATCGCCTGCGGGTATCTTTGCCCTGTAGCGGTAACTTGCCATTTGGTCGCCGCCCGAATGAATAAACGAAACCCTGTTGTTTGGTTCGGTTTTGTTTAAAGCGTGAAGCTCTGCCATGTTGTCGGCACGCTTTTTTATGATGGCTTGTATCAATCCACGCCCGTGTCCGTTAAACGCAGCATCAGGCAAGTAGTCGTAGTACGTTTGAAAATGCTCTGCCTGCAACGCCATAGCGGGGTTGCAAAAGAACACCTCACCATTTGGCTCAATTCTGACTTCAATCAGCTTATCGCCTTCCTTGATGCCTTCACCATTGACGCGCAAAGTTTCACCATCGTTGCATGAGTCAAAGCCAAATAGCTCAAATTGCCGCCATCCTAAAACGTAAAACAGCGAAATTGCCCTCAAGCCCGATGTTGTGCCTCCACCAATTAGCATGGAGTTTTTAGGGTGCGTTTGGCCTTTGGTGATGTATGGATGCCAAATAGTGACGTTGTAGCCCTCTAGATTGTCAAACATTGCCTTATGGCATTGGCTGGCAATCATGTATTGAACTTCGGAACGCGGCTTGTAAAAGGCAATCCTATGCTCTTGTGGGTCTATGGCTAGGGCATAGTCAGGCACTACGCCGTTGTCTATAAGCCAATCATGTGCGCCTTTAATAGCAACTACAGGCGCTCCCGCCTTTTGCATCTTTCTAATAAGCTCTATTTGCCCTTTAACACTTGGGGCGCTTGCCACTAAAAGTATTGGCCCACGTTTTGGGTCTTGGGCTTCTTTGACCTGTGGATAGCCTCTTGCGATTGCGGCATCCATGTGGGCAAATAACGTGTCATCATTTTCGACACATTGCCCCGTAATTTTTAGCGGTAAAAAACTCATTAAAAAGACACCCCACCTTGTGAGTGGGGCATCATTTTTGATTAGCCTGCGCCAACCATGATTAAGCC